>PJUI01000053.1_pt1 | contig 221779 bp, 209 predicted proteins | sample 1512201 | NCBI WGS metagenome assembly PJUI01 (sample SAMN08177670, study PRJNA422409) | Feces metagenome, whole genome shotgun sequencing project. | isolation source: Chicken feces (2) enriched on wood chips | host: Gallus gallus | place: USA: Madison | collected 2015-01-15
GGATTTAACTCCCAACTTGACACAGTGCATCGCATCAAGCGCCCACACTTATCGGTTGTTTAATTGTTAAAGAGCGGCACTGCTAAATTCTTTACTGCTACTTGCTGAACCCGCCAGCGTCGCTGCGGCTTTTGCCTTGCGTCGCTTGCTGTTTTCAGCAGCACAGAAGCGAGATTATGAAGGAGTTTTTATCGCTTGTCAAGTCAGCTTCGTTTCGCCTTTCGGCTCACTTAACCGCTTTTCCTGCGACCCCTTCAGGTCTACTTCTTTTTAGCAGCTATCGAAATATCAGGGTAAACCCTAAGTTTTCGGCAACTGCCAAGCCTGAAACTATAACACAACTTTTGCAGATTATGCAACCGGCTTTTGCCTAATTTGCACCCTATCTTGCAACCCCGCCGCTTTTGCTTTCGCACTAGCCTTGGCCCTGAATTCAGGGGCTGGTTACCGCTCAGGTGGCTAGCAATCCGATCCGGGTAAACCCTTGATCAACATCGCCAGCCAAGCCCAAGACTATAGCACGATTTTTGCAGATTGTGCAACTGGCTTTTGCCTAATTTGCTGCAATCCTTGCAATAACCGCTTGGCTCTCATTTCTGATCGCTTCGCGGCAGGCCTGGCTCGTTTCTCCTTTGGGAGTCCCTCGTTCGGCCTGTTGCGCTTGCCTTGGCTTCGCGGTTCAAAACTGTCTGAACTGCGAAGGAGCGAGACTATAGCACAAGTTTTTGCACTGTCATGTCCATGCAGCAAATATTTCTACTGACCCGCCCTGCCGCCTAACAGGCCAACGCCCTTCTATATATAGAGAGGTCCTCGACCAAGCACTTCTCTCTATATATAGAGGGGCGAATTTTGACCGGCCCATCGGCAGTGACACCTACCAGCGGATGTAGTCTGCATCCCGCATGCGGCTAAGCTCGCGATGCAGGGTGGTTTCGTTCACCAGCCAGTCCGGCACGCCGATGTCTTGCATGATGTGCGGGTCCATATCGGCGGCCTGGTTGCGCATGCGCGCCTTCATTCGCCATTGACGGACCGCAGCAACCAGCTTGCCCAGCAGTCCACCCATCGCGCGCGGCTTATGCGGGGCATCCGCCACCACCGCCACCGGGGCGGGCGCTGCTGGTGACGCAAACACTTGCTGGGAAGGCTTGGCGCCAGACTCAAATAGAGAGGAAGAGGCACTGCAAGTATGGGCAGACATGATCGGCTCCTTGGTTTCCGACGTTTTGGTTAGCGTAATCGCCCAATACCCGGGTGAAAATCGAATTGTTTTTGGACTATTGGTCAGCTAAGCTAACCGAATCGATTTTTCTCCTGAAAAGCCCGTCATGCGCTTGCCTCTGAATACCCTGCCCGCCTTCCGCGCCGTCGCCGAATTACAGAATTTGCGCGCCGCCGCCGATCGGCTGCACCTGACACACAGCGCCGTGAGCCAGCAGATCAAGGGTCTTGAGGAGCAATTGGGCTTCCCTTTGTTTGAACGCAGCGGGCGCGGGATTGTGCTGAACAGTGCGGGCGCCGCACTGCTGTGCAGTGTGCAAAGCGCCCTATCGTTGCTGGACGAAGGGGTAATGGCCGCAGCCGCGGCGGCCACCGGCAGCGAACAGCGCCTGCGCGTGTCGGTCCTGCCCTCTTTTGCGCAACGCTGGCTCTTGCCGCGAATGAGCCGGTGGCGCTTGCGGAATCCCGGGGTGTCGCTGGAGATTGAAACGTCGCAGCAAGTCGTGGACTTGGTGCGCGATGGATTTCATGCGGCGCTTCGGTTTGGACGCGGCCCGTGGGCGGGCACCGAGTCCGAACCGCTATTTGACATGCCGTTACCCCTGATCGCGCTGGCCTCGCCGGAAACCGCGGCTGCGCTTGAAGACCATACGCCCGAAACCCTGGCGCGTCAGCCCTTGTTAGGCGAACGCGAGATGTGGCAGCACTGGTTCAATGCGGCGGGTGTGCGCACGCCGGTCACGCCGGTGGCGACCTTCAACGATGCGGGGATGATGCTGCAAGCCGCCGAACAGGGACTGGGCATCACGCTGGGGCGCGAACTCCTTGCTGCGGACGCGCTGTGCGCAGGCAGATTGGTGCGGATATCGCCGATGAGCGTGCATTACGAACAGGCGCAGACCTATCACCTGGTCTACCCGCCCAGCCTGCGCGACTGGGCGCCGCTCGTGGCGCTCAAGCAATGGCTGCACGAAGAGCTGGAATTGTCCCGCTGCGCGCTGGTCACGACGCAGCCGGAATCCGACGCCTAGACGGCGCCGGGCAAAAAAAAAGGTAAAGCAGCTTGCGCTCCTTTACCTCTACCTAAAACACGGCGCCCGGCGGAAGCCTTCCCCACAAACCAGGATTCGCTTCGCTCGAAGGGCCTGACGGACGCCGAGACGGCGGCAGCAAAAACGTGCGGGTTCAGGCCGCCTTGCGTGCCGTGGGCTTCGCGGGCTGCATGGAATCCGTTTCGTTGAAACGCTGGTGCCAGGAAAATGCCTCTTCCAGCAGATGGGGCGTTTGGCCGCCGCGCTGGCAGGCGCGGTCGAAATAGTCTTGCAGCGCGGCGCGATAAGACGGGTGCACGCAGTTCTGGATGATGACGCGGGCGCGCTCGCGCGGCGCCAAGCCACGCAGGTCGGCCAAGCCGCATTCGGTGACCAGCACATCCACATCGTGCTCGGTGTGATCCACATGGGACACCATTGGCACCACGCTGGAGATGTCGCCGTTCTTGGCCATGGATTTCGACACGAAGATCGCCAGATGCGCATTGCGCGCGAAGTCGCCCGACCCGCCGATGCCATTCATCATGTGCGTGCCACCCACGTGCGTGGAATTCACGTTGCCGTAAATATCGAATTCCAACGCCGTGTTGATGGCGATGATGCCCAGACGGCGCACAAGCTCGGGCGCATTGCTGATTTCCTGCGGCCGCAGCACGATGCGTTCGCGGTAGTGCTCCATGTTGGCCAGGATCTTGTCGTACACGGGCTTGGACACCGTGATCGACGAGGCCGACGCGAACGCGAGCTTGCCCTGGTCCAGCAATTCGATCGCGCTGTCTTGCAAGACTTCGGAGTACATCGTCAGGTTATCGAAGTCCGAAGACTCAAAGCCATGCAGCACCGCGTTGGCGATCGTGCCGATGCCCGCCTGCAACGGCAGCAGCGCGTTGGTCAGGCGGCCCGCGTCCACTTCGCCCCGCAGGAACGTATTGATGTGGCCGGCGATGGCGTTGGTTTCATCATCCGGCGGCAAGGCGTTGGACGGGCTATCCGGCTCATGCGTGATGACGATGGCAGCGATCTTGTCGGGGTCGACTTCGATAAACGGCTGGCCAATACGTTGATCGACCGACACCAAACCAATCGGCTGGCGCGCCGGGCGGTCGGCCGGCACGTAGATATCGTGCAGGCCTTCGATGGCGGCCGGCACGCCCATGTTCAATTCGATGATGATTTTGTCCGCCTGCTGCGCGAACGATGCCGAGTTGCCGACCGACATCGTCGGCACGATGGCGCCGGTTTCGGTAATGGCGGCCGCCTCGATAATGGCGACGTTGATCCGGCCCAGATGACCCGCGCGCAATTGCTCAACCGTTTCAGACAAGTGCTGGTCAATGAAGGCGATGTCGCCCTGGTTGATCTTGCGGCGCAGCGTCGTGTCGACCTGGAACGGCATGCGGCGCGCCAGAGCATTGGCCTGCGCCAGCATCTTGTCGGTGTCGTGGCCCAGCGACGCGCCCGTGATCAGCGTGATCGACAGCGGTTCGCGTTCGGCGCGGCTGGCCAAGGCCGCCGGCACCGACTTACAGTCCCCCGCGCGGGTGAAACCGCTCATGCCGACGGTCATGCCGTCCTGAACCAGCAAGGCCGCCTGCTCGGCGGATGTGATCTTGGCGTGCAGCCCAGGGTGGCGAATACGGTCGAGATGCATGGTGTCTCCAAATTTAAAGGCCAACGGCTTGCGGCCGGGCGCGGCGATGCCGCCTGCGAGCCCGGGCGCCGTCTGTCGCGGCGTTTCCCGATATCCCGGTGCTGGCGTCTGCCCGCCTCGGGATGAATTTTCGGCAGTATAGGAACGCCGGTTCAAATCTCGTAATGACTTAAAATCATTCAATCCAGTCGTTTTTTTCATTGATTGAGTGTTTTGCGCACGACGCGCCCAGGAGCCCGGATATGGATGTGCGTGCATTGCGATACTTCGTCGAGACGGTTCGGCATGCCAGCTTTACGCAGGCGGCGAAGGCCTTGTTCGTTACGCAGTCCACCGTCAGCAAGATGATTCGCCAGCTGGAAGAAGAAGCCGGCACGCCGCTGCTGATCCGCGACGGGCACACCGCCCGCCCGACCGATACCGGACGCGTGATGTACCAGCGCGGGCTGCAAGTGCTGGAGACCATGCGGCAGCTGTCCGAGGAATTGCGCCAGACCGCCGACCTGCATCGCGGCGCGCTGGAAGTCGGCATTCCGCCGATGATCAATCTGCTGTTCACGCCGGTTGTAAAGCGATTCCGCGAGCTGCACCCCGGCATCCATCTGACGCTGCGCGAAGGCACGGGCCAGGCGGTTGAAGGCCTGGTGGCCAGCGGCGAACTGGAAGTCGGCGCCACGATTCTGCCCATTGCGGCCGATAGCGGCCTGACGGCGCAGGCGTTCGGCAGTTATCCGATTTGGGTGATCGGCCCGCCCGACGCCCCCTGGGCCGGGAAGACGTCGCTCCCCTTGAGCGCCCTGCGCGACACGCGGCTGCTGATTCCCACCGATGACTTCGCCATCACGCGACGTTTGCGCCAGGCCTTTGCCGACGCCGGGTTTCAACCCAGCATCGCGGCACAAAGCGCGCATTGGGACTTTTTGGTGGCGATGGCATCTGCCGGGCTCGGCGTGGCGCTCTTGCCCGAGCCGCTGATGCAGCGCATGAAGACGCGGGGACTCAGCACCGCGAAGCTGGCCAAGTCGGGCATGCAGTGGGAAGTGGGCCATATCTGGCTGCAATCGGGCTATCTGTCGTTTGCCGCCCGTGCCTGGCTGGACGTCTGTGATGCGGTGCTGGGAAAACCTAAAAAAGCCCTGCCCCGAGGCCCCGTCGCCTGAACTCAGTTGAATCCAAACGTTGGCGGCGTAAACGTGGATTTCGGGCGGCTGCGCCACTTGGCGGCCATGCCCCCATGGCCAACGATCCGGCCCTTTTTCCACCCCCGGCGCATCGGGGCAATACGCCTCCCTACCGGTGCAAAAAAACAGGGGGACAAAGCACTAGTTTTTGTTGCAACGGATGGGTCGCAGGCGCGTTATGCTGCCGCCTCGACGCGAGTGCCTCGCCCTTAGAAAATGACCCAGATCAGCCACCCCTTGCTCTTACGCGCCCGCCGCATCCGCACGCCCAATTTCGCCGCAATGCTTGCGGCGTTGTTCCTGGCGCTCTGTATGTTGCCAGCGTTTGCGGCGCCGCCCGCCACGCCCGCCGATACGGAAACCGTGCTGGCTGCCGCACGCAAGCAAATCGACGACATCCGCAAGCGCGTTGCGGACGAAACCGACGACGCCACGTTGATGCAGCAACGCAGCGACGCGCTCGATATTCAATCCAAGGCGGACGCGGCCAGCGACGCGCTGACGCCGCAACTGGCCAGCGTGACGGCCAGGCTCAGTGAATTGGGTTCGCCCCCGGAAGGCGCCAAGGAAGCGCCTGATGTTGCCGCCCAGCGCACGCAGCTGGAGAAAAACAGCCGCGCGCTGGACGCACAGATCAAACTGGCGCGCTTGCTGTCCGTGGATGCCGCGCAGACCGCCGAACAAGTGTCGGCGCAACGCCGCAAGCAATTCCAGGCGCGCTTGGGCGAACGCCGCGATTCATTCCTGTCCAGCCAGTTCTGGAAGGAATTCCGCGAAGAATTTCCCAGTGACCTTGAACGGCTGGAAGCGTTGGGCACCGACTTGTCGACCGCCGTTGGCCAGACGCCGAAGTGGGGCTGGCTATTGCTGCTGGCCGCCGCGGCAGGCGTGATTGCGCTACGCGTCTGGATCGGCCGGTTTATCTTGCGTCTGACCGCAACGCGAGTTCCGCCCGGCCGGTTGCGCCGCTCGTTCCTGGCGGTGGCGCAAGTGGTGCTGTCGGTCGCCACGCCCGGCCTGGTGGCCCTGCTGATTCAGACCGGCCTGGACTGGAATTCCCAGCTTTCGGACAACACCTCCGCGCTGCTCGTGACGCTGGTGGCCACGGTGTGTTTTGGCGGGTATGTGTCCGGGATGGGCAATGCGCTGCTGTCGACGCATCGCCCGTCGTGGCGCCTGCCGCCCATCAGCGATGCCGTCGCCACGCGGCTGCGCTGGCTGCCTAATTTGCTGGGCACGCTGGTGGTGATGATCTGGCTGGCGGAACGCCTGCCCGTGTTGTTGAACGCCAGCCTGACCACAACGATTACGCTGACCGGCATCGTCGCCGTGCTGATCATGGCGACGATGGGCGCCGTGTTGTCCATCAGCCGCCGGCTGCGGCGCCAGAGCATTCAAGAAAACGACGCGCCGGTGCCCTTCTGGATTTCGCTGCTGCTGGGCGCCGTCTGGACCGTGCTGATCCTGGGGCTGGCGAGCCTGCTGGCGGGCTATGTGGCGTTTGGCGCTTTCCTGGCCAAGCAAGTGCTGTGGGTGCTGATCATTCTGGCCTCCGCCTACCTGCTGTCCACGCTGATCGAAGACGGTTTCAGCACGCTGCTGGGCACGTCGCACCGCGAAGGCGATACCGAAGGCCCGAGCCTGCGCGATCAGGCGGCCGTGCTGTTGTCAGGCCTGGGCCGAGTCGCCGTGGGTCTCTTGACGATCATCCTGCTGCTGGCGCCATTCGGCGAAGGGCCGATGGACCTGATCCAGCGCTTCGACCAGTTGCGCAAAGGCCTGGCGATTGGTGAAGCGCAGATCCGCCCCGGCGCGGTATTACAGGCGCTGATCGTGCTGGCCTTGTCGCTGCTGAGCGTGAAGATGCTCAAGCGCTGGTTGTCGAACCGCTATCTGCCCACGACCGAGCTGGACCCGGGCATGCAATTGTCGGCCGCCACGCTGTTCGGCTATGCGGGCTTTGTCATCGCGTTTGCCTTGTCGCTGTCAGCGGCCGGCATCGGCCTGGAGCGCGTGGCGTGGATTGCCAGCGCGCTGTCGGTGGGTATTGGTTTTGGCTTGCAAGCGGTGGTGCAGAACTTTGTGTCGGGCCTGATCCTGCTGGCCGAACGCCCCGTCAAAGTGGGCGACTGGGTATCGCTGGGCGGCGTCGAAGGCGACATTCTGCGCATCAACGTGCGCGCCACCGAAATCCAGATGGGCGACCGCTCGACCGTGATCGTGCCGAACTCTGAATTCGTGACGAAGACGGTGCGCAACGTGACGCGGTCCAATCCGCTGGGCCTGGTGCAGATCAAGCTGCCGCTGCCGCTATCGACCGATGCCGAGCAGGTGCGTGAGCTGATCTTGCAGGCGTTTGGTGACCACGAGGACGTGCTGGACACGCCCGCCCCCAATGTGTTCCTGGACGGCATCGAGAACGGCCACCTGATCTTCAACGCCAAGGGCTATGTGTCGTCGCCGCGCGCCGCTTATGGCGTGCGCAGCGCGCTGCTGTTCACCGTGCTCAAGCGCCTGAACGATGCTGGGCTGGAGGTATCGTCGCCGCCCACCATGTTGCTGGCTTCGGCGCCACAGGCCGTCGGGGTCGCCCCTAGCGGGGTTGCCCCAAGCGGGGTCGCCCCAAGCGGAGTTGCCCCAGGCGGAAACGCCCCCGGCGGAGTCGCGCCGCCGGCCTCCAGCTGATCAAGGGCGTGGCTTAGCCCGGCGAATACAGGTCCGCAAACTTCTGGCGGTCCAGACGCGGATTGCGCAGGGGCGGCGACGCCAGCGCCGTGGTTTGCGCCGCCTGCACCGGGTAGGCTTGCACCGGCGCCACCGTGACAGGCAACTGCGCTTGTGACTGCAATTGTGACTGCAATTGCGGCTGCCCCTGTGGCTGCACTCGCGACTGCAATTGCACGGGCGCGGCGGGGACGCCAGCGGCGGTCGACGTCGGCGCGGATTGCGCAACCGCCGTGGTGTCAAAGCGATGATCGGCCGTCGTCAGCGCGGGATTCGTACACAGCCCTTGCGCCACCAACGCGGCCTTGGTGCGGTCGTCGGTCTGGCACAGGATATCGATGGCCGCCGTCTCCAGACGGCGAGAACGGTCGGCGTCCTTCGTGGACGCGGCCGCCTGCATCGTGCGCTCGAAGTTGCGCCGCAAGCTGCATTTCTGGTCTTCGATCGGAATGGCGATGTTCATCCCGAACCCCACCACAGAACCGCCACCGCCGGCGGACACCATGCAGCTGTCCGACGAGAACGATCCGTAAAAGCTCTGCCCGCCCACTGGCGGCACCGTCTTTACGGTGCTGGAACCGCTGTTATTGGAATTCAGCGTAATGCCCTGGTTGTTGCCGGCATTGGTCGAGCCCGACGACGCGGACGTCGTGGAACTGGAATTGCTGGTCTGCGCCATGGCCGTGCAGGCCGCAAGCGACAGAGAGACTGCAAGCACTATGTTCTTCATGATGTCCCCTCGCCCGGACGGCCGAAGCCGTCCGGATAATTGGGTCAGCGATTGAAGCCACCAATGTGGCCCATCGAGCCGACACCGCCAATCGCCCCAAACGCACCAATGTTGGCCGACGCGAACGTGCCCGAGGCCGATGCCTTGGTTTCCGTCTGGCCGAACGAGGCGCCGCCGTTGGCGATGCTGTCGCCCACCATGATCGGCGCATTGCCCGACACGTGGCCGTAGGTTTCGCTGGTGGCGTACTGCCGCGTGCTGGTCACGACCGTGGTGCCGTCCCGGTTGAACGTCCCGCCCACTTGCGCGACGCCGCCCGTTTCACCAAACGAAGTCTGGCTGGACGAGCCATAGCCGTTGACCTGAGTGGCTACGACCGAACTGCCGTTGGAGATGGACGAGGCCGTGCCATTGATCGTGCCGGCATGGCCGGTGACAGACACGGACGGACCGCTTGGTCCGCTGGCGTAGGCCGACGCGGCAAACAATGACAACGCTGCGACTGCTGCGAGCTTTTTCATTTGAGCTCCTCCTGATCCGTTTGAAGCGGATGCACAGGTGCCGGTGGCCGACCGGCGCGGACCGCTACGTCCTTGCTGCGCGCCTGACAACGACGTTGGGCGTGGGACTTTCGTATTGGTACGGAATGATTGCTCCGTCCTAGGCACGTCGGTATCGGCTAAACGGGGGACCGCGTCTTTGTGGGCTAGAGCCATATGTAAAACATGCAGCGAAAAAGACGAGCACGCTGTCGCCGCGCCATGCGTATGGCGGATGAAAGGCGCAGAGGATGCGCGCCGCGCAAGCGCGCAGTTCAACTTTATGGATGGGGAGATGCCCCGCGTGCTCGGACAAGGCGGCTAGCGCACATGCCGGCGGGCAAGCCGTTGATGGCCTTTAGGCTTACTGTCAGCCTTGCTGCCGGGACGCCACGCGAAAGAACTGAGCGGCCTCACGCCGCGCCAGCCACAAGTCGCCCGCCACCAAGAGCAGCAGGAAGCCGCATTCGGCCAAATCAAGGTCAGCCAGCACGTGATAGCTGGCCAACAACACGATGCCCAACGTGGCGGTCAACCATGCCGGCCACGCAGACGGCAGCCCACGCAGGGGCGCGCGAACGCCGCGGCTCCAGCTCAGCCATGCCATCAGCGGCAGGCAAAGCATCGACAAGGGAATGTAGATGGCGATGGCGGACAGCACGACCACCACGCTGAATTGCGTGTGCAGCGACAAGGCCAGGAAAGCGATCACGCCAATGGCGGCGTACCAGAGCAGGCGAACAGCAATAAGACGAGTCAAGGTTACGGCTCGAGGGGTCATCGGACAGGCTGGATTTGGAATTTTCAGCCATACTACTCCGGCCGGCCAGGACCACCCTGGCCCCAATTAATTGGAGACACCGTCATGATCCAGGAGATTGCCAGCATCCATGTCCGCGAAGGGCAGGAAGCGCTGTTCGAAGCAGGTGTTGCGCAGGCCAAGCCGCTGTTCTTGCGCGCGCGCGGCTGCCACGGCATGGAGCTGTACCGCAGCATTGAACAGCCGCAGCGCTACACGCTGGTCGTTGACTGGGAAACCGTGGAAAACCACATGGTGGATTTCCGTGAATCGGCCGACTTCCAGGAATGGCGCAAGCTGGTGGCGGGCTTTTTCGTCGAACCGCCGCAAGTTCATCACGAACAGAAAGTGATCTGACGGCTACGCATCTGCGGGCGGATCGTTGTACTTGCGCGCGCTGCCCGCAAACCGGTCCGCCGGATACTTCTGCGCATTCTTCACCATCTTGCTCGACACCGCCGCGGCAATGTCGATGCCCAACTGATCGGCCAACGCCACCAGATACATCTGCACGTCGGCGATCTCATCGGCCGCATCCGCCAGGCGTTCCGGCGTCAACTTGCGCGACTCCGCCTCGGTCAGCCATTGGAACAGCGACACCAGTTCGCCTGCCTCGCCCGACAAGGCCATGGCCAAGTTTTTGGGCGAATGAAAGGGCTGCCAATCGCGCTCCTCAGTGAAGGCCCGCAAAGCAAGTTTGATCTGTTCAAGGTCGGACATGAACGCTTCCCGAAAAACCAAAGCAACCGGCGAAGGGAATCAGCCTTCACCCGCCGCCAGACGCGAATGGGCGGCCAGCGCCACCGCTACCGTGGTGCGCACGTCAGCTAACGCGCGGTGAGTCGGATTGGATGCGCCCACATGGCGCGCCAGGATTTCCAGCTTGTGCGACGGCAGTTCCGGCCAGGCATGCCGCGCCAAGGCCAGCGTGCAATGCGTGGGGTTGGCAAACGGCAGGCCGGTGCGATCGGCTGCGGCACCCAGGAACCGCCGGTCAAACGACGCATTGTGAAAAAACACGGGCAGGTCTTCGACGAACTCAAGAAACGACGAAAACGCCTGCACCACCGGCACGCCGTGGCGATCAACTTCCGCTTGGGTAATGCCGGTCAGCCGCGTGATGAAAGGCGGCACCGGAGACATCGTGCGAACCACCTGGGTGTATTCGCGCGCCAACGTGCCGCACGTTTCAACACGCACCGCCGCGAACTCCAGGATTTCGCAAGTGGCCGTGGACAGGCCGGTGGTTTCCAAGTCGGCCACGATGAAGGGGCCGCGCAGGGCTTGCAGCGCAGACGCCAGTGCCACGGACGCTTGGGTTCGGGCGCCAGTACTGCGGCTGCTGGTTGCGCGCGGACGCGTAACGCCGGGCGCGAGCGTCGCCGTTACGCCGGGTGTGCGCGGACGCCGGTTGTAGAACGTCACGGTGTTACGACGCCGCGTGCAGCGGCGCAAAACGCGCCGAGCCATCCGCCAGCTTGCCGAAGAACAGCGTTGCGGGGCGCACCCACAAGCCGCGCTCGTGCGGCCACAGATGTTCGTACACCACCATCGACTCTTCGGTTTCAGAATGGCGGGCGGTGCCCACATACAGGTACAGGCCGCCTTTGTAATGGCGGTGCGAGGCGAGAGCCAGGGCTTCGGATTCAGTCATGGACGGGGTGCCACAAATAACGTGGCCCGGGCGGGAAGGTTCCGGCCCAGGCCTGGGGTTCAGACAATACCGTCTTTATAGCGCACTCGCGCGGGTCCGATACGGCAGCCCTCAGTAGCGCACATACTCCAGCACCGGCTTGGGCGGCAGCGGCGTATTGGCCGCCGGCCTTGCGCGCACCGTGGCCGTCACCGGCTTGACGAAGCCGACATGCTGGCGCGCCGCCTGGGTATCCGCGGCCTCTTGCGTGGCCCGCAACGTCTGCGCGGCCTCGGCAGTCATCTGCGTGATGTCTTCGGTAACGTCGCCCAGCTTGGCGGACTGGGCGAGTGACACATTCACCACTTCCGCCATGATCTCCGTGACGCGGCGCGACGACGCCACGATGTCTTCCATCGTCGCCCCTGCCGACTGCACCTGGCCCGCACCGCTTTCGATTTGCTCAACCGACGTCGTGATCAGCCCCTTGATTTCCTTGGCGGCTGCGGCGCTGTTCTGCGCCAGGCTGCGCACCTCGGCAGCCACCACGGCAAAGCCCTTGCCATGCGTGCCTGCGCGGGCGGCCTCGACCGCGGCGTTCAGCGCCAGGATGTTCGTCTGAAAAGCGATGCCGTCCATGACGCCGATGATCTCGGAGATGCGGCGCGAGCTTTCGGTAATGGCGCCCATCGTCTGCACCACGCCTTTCACGGTCTTGCCGCCTTGTTCGGCCACCTGGCTGGCGTCCAGCGCCAGCGCGTTGGCCTGGCTGGCGCGCTCGGCGTTTTCCGTCAGCCCCTGCACGGCCACCCGCAAGGTTTGCGCCGCGGTGAAGCGTTTGGTGATGTCGGTGGCGTACTTCACGACTTTAAAGGGCCGACCCTCGGCGTCGAAGATGGGGTTATAGCTGGCTTCGATCCAGACCTGCCTGCCGCCCTTGCCGATGCGCAGGTACTGCCCGGTGTCGTATTCGCCGCTGCGTAGCTTGCGCCAGAACTCCTTGTACGCCGCGCCGCGCGCTTCTTCCGGCCGCACGAACATGCTGTGATGGCGCCCTTCGACTTCCTCGGCCTGATACCCCACTGCGTTCAAGAACAGGTCATTGGCGCGGATGATCGTGCCATCGAGCTCAAACTCGATAATCGCCTGCACCTTTGAAATGGCGGCGAGCTGGCCTTCGGTATCGGCCTGCCGCTGCTGCTGTTCAGTGATGTCGGTGGCGTACTTGACCACTTTGAGCGGCCGGCCGCGCTTATCGAAAATAGGGTTGTACGAGGCTTGCAGCCAAACATCGCGGCCATCGGAACGGACCCGGCGATATCGCCCCGCGTCATAGGCGCCCTGCCCCAGCTTGTGCCAGAACGCCGCGTACTCAGCGGATTCGCGTTCTTCGGGGTTGACGAACATGCCGTGGTGCTGGCCTACGACCTCGTCCAGGGAATAACCCATGGTGTCCAGAAAGTTCTGGTTGGCCATCAGCACATGGCCTTGAAGATCGAATTCGATCACGGCTTGCGCCTTGTGAATCGCTTCGATCTGGCCGTAGAGTTCGGCCTTCGGCATTTCGCGGTCTCCGCGAAACAGCCGGCGTAGAGTGATCCATTGCATGGTGGCATCTCCTGCCAAGGATGGGACGACGTGGCTGACAAAAATCGGCAAGCGAAATAGTCAAAACAGAACCGCTGGCGCGTCCCAAGCGTAGGCAGTGCATGCCGCGCCGCATGCATCGCTACCTGCTGGTCCGTTGCCAATGCGGTAACGGCAGGCTGGAAAAAAACATAAGCACTTCTGAATGTATCCAGTCGAAAATATTTAATCCTAAAAACGGGTGTTTCTCAACATTTTCCCGATAGCCATGACAAAAAATTAATGGTTCAGAAATTATTCAACTTCCGCTTGAAGTCATGGCCGCCACGTTAATCAGGGTTAATACGAAGCCTGCTACGGCATTTTCAGAAAAGTGATTAAGTGGTCACATTTGCGCGCAGCAAATGACCCTATTATTTAATGCGCTGAAAATAATTCGAGACGCATCTTGCGGCATATCGCGCGACCCCATCAGCGCGACCCCATCATTACGCCGGCATTACGCATCCGTCACGCATCCGTCACGCCCCCGTCACGCCGCATCCAGTTCCCGATACTGGCGGAAGATGCCGTCACCAAAGGCCAGGCGTCGGTCGCTGGAAAAATAGGGCTGCAACACTGGCAACTGCGCCACGCGCGCATGCAGCGCCATGACATTCGGATAATGCGAGGCGACCGTCCCCATGCGCTTGGGAAAGGCGTAGAGCAAACCATCAACCAGATGAAAGAGCGACAGGTCCACATACGTCCAGCGCTCACCACCCGCCAGCCAGGCGTCTGGCCCCGTCAGCACGCGTTCGAAATACCCCAGGAATTTCGGAATGCGCTCATCGCGAAACCCTCGCGCACGCTGCACCGCCGCTTCTTTCTGGTCTTCGTAATAGTCGTCGGCGGAAATGGGGTGATGGGTGTCATGCGCCTCGGTGACCATGTCGGCAATCGTCAATTGCAATTGATTCACCCAAAGCCGGCCTTCCAGGGAATCCGGCGCCAGCCCGTGTTTTTCACCCAGGAAATACAGGATGTTGGCGGTCTGGCCCAAGGTCATCTTGCCCACCACCAGATAAGGCGGCGCAAAGGGCGGATGCGCGCGTGGCGATTGCATGTCGTCGATCAGCGTACGTTCCGTTGCGCCGGGTTCGCGCGCACGTTCGCGATACGGAATGCCGCCTGCTTCCAATGCCAGGCGCACGAACTCGCCTCGTCCGGTAATTCCGTCCCAATACCAAAGGTCGTAGGTCATGCCGTTCTCCTTGCGTGAGCCGAGGGCTACGCAAGAAACATACCGGCGTCGTCCTCTTGCCCGATGGCGGGTTGCTGGCCACGGGCCTGTTGATACTGCCTGGGAGATAGACCGAAGTGCGCACGAAAGTCGCGTGAAAAATGCGCGCCATCGGCAAAGCCGCAGTCCAGCGCAATCTGCGTGATGCTGGAAGGATTATTCAACAATAACCAGCTGCCGTATTCCAGCCGCAGTTGCCGCTGAAACGCCATGGGCGACATGCCGGTAGCCAGCCGAAAGGCGCGTTCCAGTTGCCGGCGGCCCACGCCGACATACCGCGCAATGGCATCCAGCGGCGGCGGGTTGTCGATGCGCTGCTCGATGAAGTGCGCCGCCTGCCGCACGCGCAAGTCCTGAATGCCGGACAGATCAGTGCGGAAATGCGCCTGCGGCACGCGCCCCGGCCGCACGCCCTGAAGCATCATGTGCCGCATCGCCTGCTGCGCCTTGTCGCGCCCGCAATGCCGCGCCACCAGATACAAGGCCAAGTCGATTGCCGCCGTGGAGCCCGCGCAGGAAATCAGATCGCCTTCATCCACAAACAGCCGGTCGACCACCGCACGCGTTTGCGGGAACCGTTCGCGAAACGCATCCAGCACATTCCAATGCACGCACACCGTGCGCGGGCCGATCACGTCGGCTTGCGCGAGCGCGAACGTACCCGTGCAGATGCCCAACAGGCGCACGCGCTGCGCGGCCGCCAGACGCAGCCAATCGCGCAGCGGTTCGGGCATGCGCCCGCTGATGTAGTCATTGCCGCCGCACACGGCAACGTAATCGAACTCGGCGGGATCGGCGGGCAGGCTGTCGGCGACATCGATGGTCAGCCCCGCACTTGAGCAACGCGGCTTGCCATCCCAGCTCATCACGCGCCACGCGGTATGGATCTGCCGGCTGCGTCCGCCGTGGTCGCCCGCCAGCCGCAACACATCTACCAAGCCGGCGAAAGCGGCCAGCGTGAATTGGTCCATCAGCACGATGCCGACGGTCAGTGCGGGTTTCCCCCGAGGCAAGTCCTCGGCGCCCTCTTCATAGGGAGACGTCGGAAAAGCGGGGGGTGTGGCGGCAGTCATGACGCAATTATTCAAGTTTTTGTCCCGCGCCTTCAAGCTCGTTTTCCCGGGGATCACCCAAGATGCAGTTATGGCAACGTCTTGGATCGTTCCGGCCACACGGACGGGCAGGACACGCCAATAAATCGACAAGGGGAATCCGACATGGCAACACCGAACCGCAGCGCACTGGGCGCCGCCTTGCTGGGCGCCGGGCTATTGCTGGCCACGCCAGCGATGGCGCAGCAGCAGAAGATCACCGTCGCCTGGTATGGCGGCAATTGGGGCGACGCCTTCCGCGCCTGCGTCGCCGACCCCTACACCAAGGCCACGGGCGTCACCGTGGTGCCGGAAGTGGGCACGTCGACCACCACGCTGGCCAAGCTGCAACAACAGAAGAACGCGCCGACGATCGACGTCGCGTGGATGGACGGCGGCATCAGCGAACTGGCCGCGCAGGCGGGCGTGCTGGACACGCTGGAACCCGCCACGATACCGAATCTGAAAAACGTCATCGACCAAGGCGTGTACCGCAATGGCGATGCGGCCTATGCCGTCAGCACCGGCTATTACTCGCTGGGCATCACCTACAACACCAAGGAAGTGCCGCAAGCGCCGACCAGCTGGAAAGACCTGTGGAAGCCCGAGTATGCCGGTGCTGTCGCCGTGCCCTCGCCTGCGAATTCGTCCGGTGTGCCGTTCATCTTCTTCCTGGCCCGCGTCTTCGCCATCGACCCCTCCAACCTGGCGCCGCTCTACACCAAGCTGGCCTCGCTGGACACGGCCTTGTTCTTCGATAGTTCGGGCGCAGCCAGCAATGCCTATCAAAGCGGCGAAGCCATCATCGGCGCGCATTTCAACGTGGGCGCATGGGACCTGATCGACAAGGGGCTGCCCATCGGCTTTGCCGTTCCCAAGGAAGGCGCGTGGGCCACCGACGCTCGCCTGCATCTGGTCAAGGGTGCGCCCAACGCGGCCGCCGCCAAGCAATTCATCAATACCGCATTGACCCCTGACGCCGCGGCGTGCCTGGCCACGCGCTTGTATCTGGGCCCCGCCGTCAAAGACGTGCAGGTGTCCCAGGACGTAGCCCGCAAGCTGCCGTGGGGCGCTGAAGGCTCGGTCAAGAACTTGAGCCTGTTCGATTGGAACCTCATCAACAGCCGCCGCGCTGAAGTGACCGACGCGTGGAACCGCCAGGTTGCCCGCAAGCGCTAGGCCGGGGTCGAACATGTCTGCTTTGCTCACCATTGAAGGCGTGTCGATGCGCTTTGGCGCCTACCAGGCGCTGGACCATATCGACCTGGACATCCAGCAGGGGGAATTCGTGGCCCTGCTGGGGCCCAGCGGTTGCGGCAAGACCACCTTGCTGCGCTCGATTGCCGGCTTTCTGAAACCGGAATCGGGCCGTATTCTGATCGATGGCCAGGACATCAGCCGCTTGGCCGCGCACCACCGCCCGCTGAACACGGTCTTCCAGAACTACGCGCTGTTTCCGCACATGACCGTGCTGGAAAATGTGGCCTATGGCCCGCGGCGCCAAGGCGCATCCAAAGCCGAGGCCGCTGAGCGTGCGCGCGCAGCGCTCGACATGGTGGGGCTGGCGGACTTCGGCCCGCGCTACCCCCGCGAAATGTCCGGCGGCCAACAGCAGCGCGTGGCGCTGGCGCGCGCCATCGTGAATCAGCCCAAGCTGCTGTTGCTGGATGAACCCCTGTCTGCGCTCGATTTGAAGCTGCGCAAGCGCATGCAGCTGGAGCTCAAGCATCTGCAAGCCAAGCTGGGCATCGCATTCATCTTCGTCACCCACGACCAGGAAGAGGCCATGACCATGGCCGACCGCGTCGTCGTCATGCATGCTGGCCGTATCGAACAGGTGGGCGCGGGCACGGATATTTATCGCCAGCCCGCGTCCCGCTTCGTCGCCGAATTCATCGGCGATGCAAACTTCATGGCGTTCACCGCGGCAGACAGCAACGCGCTGCGGCTGGACGTGCAGGGCCTGCGCGTGCCGCTGGCCGCCGCACCCGCCTTGGCGCGCGGCGTGGCGGTGCTGCGCCCTGAAGATCTGCGCTTGAGCGACGGCCAGGCCGGCTGCGTATTGACGGGCACCGTCACCGACGTCATCAACGTGGGCAGCCACAGCATGATCCACGTCGACATCGGCGGCCAGACGGTCGTGGCGCGCCATGGCGGCATCGCGCCGTCGGGCTTGCGGACAGGAGCCACCGTGAGCCTGGCGTTCGCGCCCGAACACCTGCACCTGATTGGTGAACAGCCATGAACCGGCGCGCCTGGCTCTCACCCGGCCTGCTGCTGGCGGCCCCCGTGCTGTTTTTTGCAGCCTTCTTCCTGGCGCCGTTGGCGGTGGTGGCGTTGGCCAGTATCACGGGCGGCCCGGATGGCGCCACGCTGACCTTGCAGCAGTACACGCGCGTGCTGGCCGACCAATACCACTGGGACGTGATCCTGGTGACCTTCCGCCTGGCGTTCTTCACGACGGTCGTCTGCGTGATCCTGGGCTATCCGCTGGCTTGGTATCTGGTGCGCGTGGTGCGCTGGCAGGCGTGGCGGCGCTTCTGCGTCATCTTGCTGGTCGTGCCGCTGTTCACCAGCAACATCGTGCGCGCCTTTGGCTGGATGGTGCTGTTGGGCCGTAATGGCCTGGTCAACCAGGCGCTGGTGGGCGTGGGCGCAGCCGACCGCCCCGTGCGCTTCATCGGCACCGAGCTGGGCATTTTGATTGGCATGGTCTATGTGCTGCTGCCGTTCGTGGTTCTGGCCGTGGGCAATGCGCTGGCCCGCGTGGACCCGGCGTGCGAACACGCGTCTGCCGACCTGGGCGCCAGCCCCGCCGCAACGTTCTTTCATATCACCTGGCCGCTGACGCTGCCCGGCGTGGTGTCCGGCGCCATCATTGTCTTCACGCTGGCGGTCAGCGCGTACGTGACACCGGCGCTGCTGTCGGGCGGCCGCATCTCGGTGCTGTCCATGCTGATCTTCCAGCAATACAGCTCGGTGTTCGACTTCCATTACGGCGGCGCGCTGAGCATGGTGCTGCTGGTCTTCACCCTGATCCTGGTGGCGCTGGCCAACCGCGCCGCCACCTTGCCCGGAGCCGCACGATGATCGCCCGCCATCTGATCCGCCTGATCGCGCTGGCAGTGCTGGCGTACCTGGCCCTGCCGCTGATCGTGATCCTGGGTTCGTCCTTCACGGCCACGCCGTACCTGGCGTTTCCGCCGCAAGGCTGGACGCTGGAGTGGTACCGCACGCTGTTGGTCGAAGCCGGCTATGTGGCGGCGTTCACGACCAGCACGGTGCTGGCGCTAGCGGCAACCATCGTGGCGGTGCTGCTGACCGTGCCGGCCGCGCTGGCGGTGGCCCGCTACGAATTTCCGGGCAAGGCGGCGTTGACGTCGGTGCTGATGTCGCCGCTGGTGCTGCCGCACATCGTGCTGGGCGCGGCGCTATTGCAGTACGGCGCGTATTTCGGTTTGACGCGCAGCTTCCTGTCGCTGTTGATTGGGCACATCGTCATCATCGCGCCGTTTGTACTGCGGTCGACGTTGACGTTGTTGACGCCCGAGCAGCGCGCGCTGGAAGAAGCGTCTGCCGATCTGGGCGCTAATCCCTGGACCACGTTCTTCCTGGTGGTGCTGCCGCAGATCCGCCCCGGCATCGTCACCGGTTCCATCTTTGCGTTCATCTCATCGTGGATCAACGTGGAGCTTTCCATCTTCAACACCACGGCGGACCTGAACACCATCCCCGTCAAACTTTTCAACTATGTGCAGTACACGATTGATCCGACCATCGCAGCCGTATCGGGCGCCACGATTGTGGTTGCGGTGATCGCTATCGTCATTCTGGATTTGACCGTCGGCTTGGACATGCTGTCCGAACGCGGCAAATAGTTTCCCTCCTTCCGCTTTTCCCCTTCATCCTACTTAGTCTGGAGCCACAGTCATGCGCAAGCAAGACGCGTTCGATGTCATCTATACCCATACCGAAGGCGAGCCCCTGTGCATCGTGCATAGCGGCATCCCCTACCCCGCCGGGTCCACCATCCTGGAAAAACGGGCCTTTCTGGAGCAGAACTACGACTGGCTGCGCCAAGCGCTGATGCGCGAACCGCGCGGCCACAAAGACATGTTTGGCGTGTTCCTCACGCCGCCGTCCAGCCCCGAATTCGATGCGGGCCTGATCTACATCGACGGCACCGAGTATTCGCATATGTGCGGCCACGGCACCATTGCGGTCAGCATGGCGATGGTGGCCAATGGCCTGGTTGCCCGCGGCAAGGACGGCATCACGAAGATCCGCTTTGAAACCACGGCCGGGCTCGTGGTGTCGGAAGTGGCGTCCGAAGGCGACAACGTGTTGTGGACACGCTTTGAGAACGTGCCGGCCTATGTGGCCGCGCAAGACATCCCGGTGGAACTGCCGGGCTATGGCAAGCTGTCGGCCGACATCGTCTGGGGCGGCAACTACTTCGGCATCGTCGACTTGTCGGGCTGCGATCTGCGGATCTCGCCAGACAACGGCACCGAGCTGTCGCGCATGGGCTTGATCGTGCGTGATCAGTTGAACGCGCGCCACCGCATCCAGCATCCGACCGAAGCGCACATCAATAACCTGAACTTCATCACGTTCTGGCACCAGCCGACGATTGAAGGCGCGTTCTACAAGAACGTGCACGTGTTCAGCGCCGGCCAGTTGGACCGCTCGCCGGGCGGCACCGGCACCAGCGCCATGATGGCCATGTTCGAGGCGCGCGGAAAGATGGGCCTGAACCAGCCGATCAAGTCGGAAGGCTTGTTGGGCAGCGGCACGTTCGAAGGCTGCCTGCTGGGTGAAGTGGACCTGAACGGCACGCGCGCCGTGCGCCCCACGGTGAAAGGCACGGCCAGCATTCTGGGCACGGCACGCTGGGTGATCGACCGCAACGACCCGGTGGGTGCGGGGTTTTTGATTCGCTGATGTTGATTGGCTGAAAAAAAGCGCGCAAGGCCAGCCGGCCTTGCGCGCTTTTTTTCATGCCCGGTCACGCTGCCGCAGCGTCTTCCAGAATCAATTCCGCGCCGCGCTCGGCCACCATCATGACGGCGGCCTGCGTGTTGCCGGACACCATCTTCGGCATCACCGATGCGTCCACCACGCGCAAGCCCGTCACGCCATTCACACGCAGCCTGACGTCCGTTACGGCGGCCGCGTCCGACCCCATGCGGCAGGTGCCGATCGGGTGATAGATGGTCTGGCCGTTGCGGCGCGCAAACTCCAGCCATTGCTCGTCGCTTTCAACCGCTGCGCCCGGGCTGACTTCGGCTTCGATATAGCGTTGCATGGCGGGCTGCCCCACGATACGGCGTGCGGCTTTCATGCCGCCCACGAGACTGTCGCGGTCGATCTGCGCCGACAGGAAGTTCGGGCGGATCGACGGGCCAGCCAGCGGGTCCGCCGACTTCAGGTGGATGGAACCCACCGATTCCGGCCGCAACTGCGCCACTCCGATCGTCATGCCCGGATGCCGGTCCAGGATGCGTTCGGCGGCGTTGGCGTAGCTGGCGTGCACAAAGAAGAATTGCACGTCTGGCGTGGGCAGGCCCGGCGCGCTTTTGACAAAGCCATGAACGAGCCCCGTGCCTAGCGTCAGAATGCCGGTGTGACGCGTGTAGTAGCGCGCCACCTGTTGCGCCAGCCGCCAGCCGCGCGACATCTCGTTCAAGGTCACCGTGTTTTTCACGCGCCAATTCATGCGCGTGGCGAAGTGGTCGATATAGTTCTCGCCCACCTGCGGCTGCGCATGCACCAGCGCAATATTGAACGATTGCAGCAGCGCGGGGTTGCCCACGCCGGACAGCTCAAGCAGCTGCGGCGATTGCACGGCGCCCATGCACAGCACCGTTTCGCGGCGCGCGCGCACCGTGTGCTCCTGCCCGTTCTGGCGGTACGTGACGCCCACGCAGCGCTTGCCTTCGAACACCAGCCGCGTCACATGCGCGCCGCACTCGACGCTTAGGTTCTTGCGTCCGGCGGCGGGCTTCATGTAGCCGTCCACCACGCTCCAGCGGCGTCCACGATGCTGCAGCACCTGGTAGTAGCCCACGCCTTCCTGGTTGCCGCTGTTGTAGTCGGCGTTCAAGGGCTGGCCGTCTTCCTGCGCGGCGCGCAGAAACGCGTCGGATACGGGAAAGCGCTCGGCCACTTCCTCAAGATGCATGGGGCCATGCTTGCCGCGCGTGTCACCGCCTGCATCGTAATGTTCGATCTTGCGGAACAGGCGCTCGGCCTGCGCATGCCCCCAGCCGGTCGCGCCCGCCGCTTCCCAGCCGTCGTAATCCTGAGGCTGGCCGCGCACGTAAATCATGCCGTTGATCAGCGTTGATCCGCCCACGCCCTTGCCGCGCGGCACGGCGATGGTGCGGCCATACACGTTGTCTTCCGGCTCGGTTGCGAAGCGCCAGTTGTAGTCGGGGTTCACCAGCAGCTTGGAAAAGCCTGCCGGGATGCCGATCCACATGCTGCGCGCCTCTTGCCCGGCTTCCAACATCAGCACCCGATGCTTGCCATCGGCGCTGAGCCGGTTGGCCAGAATGCAGCCCGCCGTGCCGCCGCCCGCAATAATGAAGTCGTAATCCGCCATCGCTATTCACCGAATCCTGATGTTGGCTGCATGGCTACTTGGCGGACGTCACGCCCAGCATCTCGGCCATCAATTCAATCTGGCAGGCCAGCATCGGCGCGCCGTAGTGAACCTTGCAGCCCTTGGCTTGCGCGGCCAGCAGCAGCGCAGTGTCTTTCGGCTGCATGATGACTTCGCACACCAGTTGGTCCGGCGTCAGACGCGCGGTGTCCAGCGGCAGCGCATCGCCTTCCTTCATGCCCAGCGAGGTGCCGTTGACGACGAGGTCATGGCCCGACGGGTCGGGCGTGCCCACCGAGATATCGGCATCGGGATGCAGCGACAAAATGCGCGCCTTCAGGTCTTCGGCCTTGGCCGGGGTGCGGTTGGCAATCGTCAGGTGCGACACGCCCGCCTGAACGAGTGCAAAGCCGATGGCGTTGGCCGCGCCGCCGGCGCCCGCCAGATACGCGCGCTTGCCTTGCACCGTGACGCCAGCCGTCAACAAGCCGCGCACGAAGCCTTCGCCGTCCAGCATATGCGCCGTCAGCCGGCCGTCGGCATCGCGGCGCACCACATTGGCCGCACCGATTTTTTGCGCGACGGGCGTCACCTCGTCAACGAGGTCCAGGATGGCCGTCTTGTGCGGCATGGTGACGATGACGCCACCCAGGTTTTCCAGCCGGCGCAGGCCGTTGACGACGTCGGCCAGATTGTCGGGCCGCGCGTGAAACGGCACGCACACGCCGTCAAAGCCCAGCTTGTCGAACAGCTCATTCAAGCGCTGCGGCGTCTTCACGTGATGGATGGGGTCGGCCAGGATGCCGAACAGGCGGGTGTTTCCGCTGATTTCCTTCATGGGGTCTCCGGGATGTTGGGGTCGTATCAGGACTTGATCAGAGCTCGCGCCACGTCGCCAATGCCGGCGGCGTCAAGCTGGTAGTGGGCGTACAAGGTAGTGGGCGGCGCGATCAGGCTGTATTCATCATAGATGCCGTGACGGCGCAGACGCGTGCCGGTGCCGGCATCCGTCAACACTTCAGCCACGGCCGAGCCCAGCCCGCCCAACACGTTGTGTTCTTCCACCGTCATCATCAGACGGGACTGGCCAGCGGCGGCCAGCACGGCGTCGCGGTCCAGCGGCTTGATGGTGGGCATGTCGATGACGCCAACCGACAAGCCCTCTTCTCGCAATTGCTCGGCGGCTGCCAACGCGGCGTGCAAGGTGATGCCGCAAGCAATGATGTTCAGGTCGCTGCCGGTTGAATGCACGATGGCGCGGCCGAATTCGAATGGCGCGCCGTCTTCATACACCTGCGGATCGCGGCCGCGGCCGATGCGGAAGTAGATCGGTTCAGGCCAGTTGACGGATGCCTTGATGGCCGCGGCCAGTTGCGGGCCGTCGGCGGGCGACACCACCGTCAGGCCCGCCAACGCGCGCATCGTCGAGATGTCTTCGGTGGCGTGGTGCGACGTGCCGTAAAAGCCCAGGCTGATGCCGGTGTGGTGGCCAATCAGCCGGACGGGCAGCTTGGTGTAGGCCACGTCCATGCGGATCTGTTCGCAGCACAACAGACCCAGGAAGGACGCAAAGGTGGCGACGAACGGCATCATGCCGGTGGTGGCCAGGCCGGCCGCGGCCGACACCATGTTCTGTTCCGAAATGCCGAACTGGATGTAGCGGTCGGGATAGGCCTGCGCGAATCGGTTCAGGCCGTTGGAATATTGAAGGTCGGCCGAGCCCGCCACAACCGGGTGCCCGGCTTGCGCCAATTCGATCAGCGCATCGGATAGATAGGACAGCCCGGGGTTCACCGCATTCAGGGCGCGGTATTGCCAGGAATCTGGAGAGAGAACTTGTGCCTGTGCCATTCAGATCTCGCGGGAAAGAATTTCGTCGACGGCGCTTTGCGCGTCTTGCGGCGCCAGATAGCCCAAGTGCCAGCCCGGCTCGGTTTCCATATAGGAAACGCCTTTGCCCTTGATGGTCTTGGCGATGACGCAGGCGGGCTTGTCGCGCGTGTCGTCTGCGCGCAGGCGGCGCAGCAAGGTGGTCAGCGCGTGCAGGTCATGGCCGTCCACTTCATGCACGTCCCAGCCGAAGGCCTGCCACTTTTCCTTTAGCGATTCGACACCCATCACGTCATCCACCTTGCCGTCCAGCTGGTAGCCATTGCGGTCGATGATGGCGATCAGGCGCGACAGCCGGTTGTGCGCGGCAAAGAGCGCCGCTTCCCAAACCTGCCCTTCCTGCATCTCGCCGTCGCCAAGCATGACGAAGACATTGAAGTCGCGCTGGCTCATGCGCCCGCCCACCGCCATGCCGACGCCGTTGGACAGCGCATGCCCGATGGAGCCCGAGCTGAAGTCCACGCCCGGCACCTTGCTCATGTCGGGGTGGTCGCCCAGCGGGCTGCCCAGGCGCGTGTAGCCGTCAAGCAGTTCGCGGTCGATGAAGCCGTGATCGGCCAGCACCGGGAACAGGCCGACAGCGGCGTGCCCTTTGCCCATCAGGAAGCGGTCGCGATCCGGCCACTGCGGCTCGCCCGGACGCAAGCGCATCACGTCGTAGTACAGCGACGCAAAAATCTCAGCGCACGAGAACACCGAGCTGTAATGCCCGACCTTGGCGATTTCGATCAGTCTGATTGTCTCCAGCCGGATGTAGCGGGCCTTTTCCCGCAGCATCCTGACTTCCCCCTCGGTGGGGGCCTCCTGGTTGTGGCGCATGGCGCGTCCTTTCTTCGTTAGGATATATGATATATAATATACCCATTGTGCTCGGATTGGCTATGGCGGGCTAGAATTCATCCCGGATTCACCCGTTCCCCTCATACAGCAAGCTCCGAAACGTCATGCCCAGCCTCAAACCGGTCAAGAAAGAGAACCTCTCCGTCAGGGTCTACAACGAAATCCGCAATGCCCTGATCAACGGGCAGTACGAACCCGGAGAACGCCTGATCATTGGCGAACTGGCTCAGGAAATGGGCGTGTCGATCACGCCCGTACGCGAAGCCATCTTCCGCCTCATCAGCGAACAAGGCCTGGAAATGCAGGCGGCCACGGCCGTCTATGTGCCGTACGTGAATTCGGAAAAATTGCGCGAGATCCAGCAGATCCGGTTCCATCTCGAAGGCATGGGCGCGGCTGAAGCCGCGCAGAACATCACGCGCAAGCAGCTGGACAACCTGATCGCGCTGCAAAAGGATTTCATTTCCTGCACGTCGACTGACCCCAAGCGCGCCAGCTACCTGAACCGCAAGTTCCACTTCGGCATTCTGGAAGCCAGCAACAAGCCCATCTTGCGCAGCACCGTGGAATCGTTCTGGGTCATCACCGGCCCCATCCTCAAGGTGTTCCACATCAAGACCGCCGGGCTGGACTATTCCGAAAACGAACACCGCCACGAAGCCGTGCTTGAAGCATTGGAAGCACGCGACTCCGAAGCCGCGCGCAGCGCCATCCAGGCCGATCTGGTCTGGGGCGGCAAGATCATGATCGACTGGTTGGTCGAACGCGAAAAAGAGCTCGACTACCGCCCTCCCGTGCCACGCAAATAGGAAGACTTCATGCTGAAGATTTTTGGCGCTCCCTGCCGCTACATACAGGGAGCGGGCGCCCTGGACACCCTGGGTCAGTACGCCGCCCTGTTCGGACAACGCGCCGCCCTGGTCATCGACCGCTACGTGCATGGCGTGTTGGGGTCCAGAATCGAAAGCCTGTGCGCCGAACACAATGTGGCGCTGACGCCCTTGATCGTTGATGGCGACCTGACGCCTGAACTGATTGCCGAGCTGCGCGCGCAGGCCGCGCCCGCCAGCATCGACATGGTGATTGCAGTGGGCGGCGGCAAGTCGCTGGACGCAGGCAAGGCGGTGGCGAAGTCGTCGCATTGCCACCTGATCACGGTGCCGACGGTGGCCTCCAACGACGCGCCCACCAGCAAGAACTACGTGCTGTACGACGCCCATCACAACCTCCTGGCGGTAGAACACATGCTGTTCAACCCCACGATCGTGCTGGTGGACACGGCCATCATCGCGACCGCGCCCGTGCACTTCTTCCGAGCCGGCCTGGGCGATGCGGTGTCGAAGAAATTCGAAGCCGAGCAATGCCAGCGCAACGGCGGCAAGAACATGTATGACGGCGCGCCCCTGCTGTCGGCGCAGCTGATTGCCGACGGCTGCCTGCGCACGCTGCTGGCCGATGGCGTGGACGCCGTGGCGGCGGCCGGCACCGGCGAACCCACGCCCGCATTCGAACGCGTGGTGGAAGCGATGATCCTCATGAGCGGTCTCGGTTTTGAAAGCGGTGGCCTGTCCATTGCGCATGCCCTGACGCGCGGGTTGCCCAAGATCGGCGGCGTGGGAACGGCGCTGCACGGCTTGCAAGTCGCGGTTGGCTTGCTGGTGCAGCTTGACCTGGAGCAACGCAACGACGGCATGCTGGCCGACCTGACGCAGTGGTACGCCCAAGTCGGTCTGCCCACCACGCTGCGTGAACTGGGCGCGGCCGACATGCCCAGCGACGCTGACCTGACGCTGGCGGCCGAACTCACGTTGAAAGCCCGCCATGCCGCCAACTTCGATCGCGTGCTGGACGTCGCCCAGCTGACCGAGGCGCTGCGCCGCCACGCTTGAGATCAGCCGGCAGCCGGCGCCCACGCGCCGGCCCGCCATGTTCTTCCGATCAGAACGCCACGTTGTCCCGGCCCTTCAGGCCGAGCTTGGCGCGCGCTTCGTCAGGCGTCGCCACTTCCAGGTTCAACGCTTCCACAATGGTGCGGATGCGTTCCACCTGCGAGCGGTTGGATTCCGCCAACTGGCCCGGCCCGATCCACAGCGAATCTTCCAGACCCACGCGCACGTTCGACCCCATGGCCGCACCAATCGTGGCCAGCGGCATCTGGTTGCGTCCGGCGCCCAGAATCGACCATTCATAGTCGTTGCCGAACAGGCGGTCGGCCGTGCGCTTCATGTGCATCAGGTCTTCAGGATGCGGGCCGATGCCGCCCAGAATGCCAAACACCGACTGGATGAACGGCGGCGACTTCACCAGCCCGCGGTCCACGAAGTGCGCCAGGTTGTACAGGTGGCTGATGTCATAGCACTCGAACTCAAAGCGCGTGCCGTTGGCGTTGCCCAGGGTCAGAATGGATTCGATGTCCTGATAGGTATTGCGGAAGATCAGCGAACGGCTGTTCTCCAGATGCTCCCGTTCCCAGTCGTGCTTGAAATCCTGGAAGCGGTCCAGCATCGGGAACAGGCCGAAGTTCATCGAGCCCATGTTCAGCGACGCCAGCTCGGGCTTGAACGTCGTGGCCGGGCGCATGCGTTCTTCCACCGTCATGTGCGGGCTGCCGCCGGTGGTGATGTTGATGATGGCGTCGGTCTCGTTCTTGATGCGTTCCAAGAAGGGCTTGAACAGCGCCGGGTCTTGCGACGGCTTGCCCGTTTCCGGATCGCGCGCATGCAGGTGCAGCACCGCCGCGCCCGCCTTGGCCGCACCAATGGCGGCTTCCGCAATCTCATCCGCCGTGACCGGCAGATGCGGCGACATGCTGGGCGTGTGGATGGCGCCCGTCACGGCGCAGGTGATGACGACTTTCTGTTTCGGCTTAGCCATGATTGTCTCCGTCCTCTTGTTTGTGGCGCATCAAGCGCATCAGTTTTTCATCGCGCCAGAAGCGGCGCTTGCCCAGGTCTTCCTGCGGCAGCAGGCTGCGGCGTTCCTGTTCCAAGGCATCCACCAGCGCGCCATCCCACGCGACGCATTCGCTTTGGTCGGCGCCAATCGACTGATACAGGCCGCCGTAACGCGCGCAATAGTCGGCAATGCCGCCCGGCGCATTCAGGTCGATGGTTTCAAACGGCCCCATGAACGACCAGCGCAGGCCCAGGCCGTCTTTCACCGTTGTGTCGATGTCTTCGGCGCTGGCGATGCCTTCCTTGGCGAGCCGGAAGGCTTCGTGCAGCAACGCGCCTTGCAGGCGGTTCAAAATGAAGCCTTCGATTTCACGGCGCACGCGAACCGGTTTCTGGCCGATGTCCGTCATGACGTCGCTTGCGCCCTCAAGCGCCGCGGCATCCGTCCACGGCGCGGGGCAAAGCTCCACTACCGGAATCAGATACGGCGGGTTCACCGGATGCGCGACCAGGCAGCGATGCCGCCCGGCCAGGTGCTCGGTGAACTGGCTGGCGGGAATGCTCGATGTCGAGCTGCCGATGATCGCGTCCGGCTCGGCCACGGCGTCCAATTCCAAGAACAACGCGCGCTTCACGTCCACCTTCTCAGGCGAGTTCTCTTGAATGTAGCGGGCGCCCTTGACCGCGTCGGCCAGGCTGGCGGCCACTTGGACCCGTTCGATGATGGTGTCGGCGCCCTTCACGAGCCCTTGCGATTCCAGCTCGCGCAGCTGTTGCAGAATCAGCGCACGCGCCTCGGCCAGCATGGCGGCGTTGACATCGAACAGGCGCACCGTCCAACCCATGCGCGCGAAGACGATGGCCCATCCCTGGCCGATCAGGCCCGTGCCGATGATGGCGGCGCAGCGCACCGCATTGCCGGCGGCCATCAGTAGAGCTTCTGCGTGAAGCCGTCCACCACGATGGCCTGGCCCGTGACGCTGCGGGCGGCCTCGCTGGCGTTGAACAGCACCATGTTGGCGATATCGCGTGCGGTCACCATGCGGCCCAGCACAGCCTGGTTCTCGTACTGCGCAGCAATCTCGTCCACGGGACGGCCCAGCGTGCCGGCCTTGGCCGCGATGACGGCGCGGATGCGCGGGCCTTCAACTGCGCCCGGCAGGATGGCGTTGACGCGAATGCCGTGGGCGCCAAGCTCAATGGCAAGCGACTTCGTGAAACCAATCACCGCCCACTTGGATGCCGAATACACCGAGCGTCCGGCAAAGCCCAGATGACCGGCGGCGGAAGACAGGTTGATCATCACGCCCGCCTTCGATTCCTTCAGCATGGGAATGGCCTGGCGCGCGCACAGGAACTGGCCCGTGATGTTGACGGCCAGCGTGCGGTCCCAGTCGGCCTTGGACAAGGACTCGACATACCCCGTCGGCCCGGCCACGCCCGCGTTGTTGATCAGGATGTCCAGCCCGCCCAGTTTCTGCTTGACCGCAGCAAACAGCGCGCCCACGCTGTCTTCGTCGGACACATCCGCCACCGCGGTATGCACGCCGGGCAGCTCAGAAGGCAGCTCAGCCAGCCGGGCCTGATTCACGTCGCACACGAAAACCGTGGCGCCTGCGTGATGAAACACCTTGGCCATCTCCAGGCCCAGACCATCCGCACCGGCGGTGATCAGGACCCGTTTTCCGGCGAAATCGACTTCCTCGAACATGCTGTTGTCTCCTGGGTTTTATGGAAAATCGCGCGTTTGATCATATACGATATATGATAAAACCCAATTTTTTCTTGTAAAAATTCCACCACACGACTCCTCCGAAAGGTGCCGTCCGCCTGGCGGAATATTGCGGTTCATTTCCTATGAAATCGGCCGCTAAGGCTTTATTCACGCGGCTTTAGGGAATTCCCCGATTCGGCTTGAAGCCGCCGACACTAGAATCCACTTCGGGGTTTTTGTACCTGACCGGCGCATATATCATATATTTAAAAAAGACGGACAACACAAAAAACAGTCCGCATCCCAAACCGACAAAGGAGCGAAGACAGTGTTCAAGTTCAACAAGATTATTGTGGCGCTGGGCGTGTGCGGCGTACTGGCAAGCGGCACCGCAGCGGCCGACATGAAAGTGGGCGCCCTCTTCCCGTTCAGCGGCGCGCTTGCGCTCCTGGGGCAAGAGAGCTATCGCGGCCTGGAGCTGGCCGTCAACGAGATCAACGCTGCGGGTGGCGTCAACGGAGAGAAGATTGAAATCGTCAAGGCGGACGCGGTTGACCCGACGCAAGCCGTGTCGGAAACCAAGCGCCTGATTTCGGCCAATGTGGTCGGCGTGTTTGGCAGCTACGCATCGGGCATCTCGTACGCGGCCTCGCCCGTGACGGAACTGGCCGGCGTGCCGTACTTCGAACTGGGCGCCACCGCCCACAAGATCACGACGCGCGGCTACAAGTACCTGTTCCGCAGCAACCCCAACACGGCGCTGTACGGCGTGTCGGTCGTCAACGCGCTGCACGACACCATTGCCCCGGGCATGGGGCTGAACCCCAAGGACATCAAGATCGGCATCATCCACGAAGACGGCCCTTATGGCACCGACGTGGCGGCGACCGAAAAGAAGCGCGCGCAAGAGCTGGGCTACACGGTCGCCGAAGTGCTGCCGTATTCGGCCAAGACGGTGGACCTGTCGTCGCTCATCCTGCGCTTGAAGGGCGCCAAGGTTGATGTGGTGTTGCAAACGGCTTACCAGAACGACGCCATCCTGTTCTTCAGCCAGGCGCGTGCCGCGGGCTTCAAGCCCAAGGTCGTGATTGGCGCGGGCGGCGGCTATTCGCTGGCCGATACCGCCAAAGCGGTGGGCGCCGACATGAACGGCGTGTTCGATCTGGACTTCCCGCAATCGTCCATCAACCCGGCCGGCGCGCCGGGCCTGGACAAGTTCCTGGAAGCCTACAAATCCACCTACAAGAGCGATCCGCAATCCGGCCATAGCCTGACCAACTACGTCGGCGCCAAGGCCTTCTTCGAAGCCATCGGCAACGCCAAATCCACCGACAAGGACAAGATCCGCGCCGCGGTCATGGCCTACAAGAAGCCCGCCGGCCAGACGGCCAACGGCTGGGCCTTCGACTTTGGCGAAGACGGGCAGAACAACGCTTCCACGTTCTACGTCATGCAATGGCAAGACGGCAAGCTCGTCACCATCGCGCCCAGCAACCTCGCACTTGGCAAGCCTGTCTTCAAGAAATAAGCGCCACGCCAGTGATCAGGCGCTCGGGGGCGCCTGACGATTCCCGGGTTTTGCGCGCCCCGGCGCAGCCGCACTCCATGCGGCCGCGCCGGGGCGGCATCCCGCTCTAAGAGGTTGCACCATGGATATCTTCATTCAACTGGTCATCAATGGCCTGTTGCTGGGTGGCGCGTACACCATCATCAGTCTGGGGCTGACACTGATCTTCGGCGTCGTGCGCGTCGTGAACTTTGCGCACGGCGAGTTCCTGATGATCGGTATGTACCTGGTCTATCTGATCGCCGCGCAATTCGGCGTACACCCTTATGTGGGCCTGGTTCCGGTGGCCGTCATTCTGTTCGCGCTGGGTGCGCTGACGCAGAAGGGCATCATCCAGCCGCTGCTTAACGCCGACCAGCACATTCAGATTTTCGCCACGGTGGGCGTGTCCACCATCCTGCTCAATCTGGCGCTGGTGATCTTCGGCGCCAACGTGTATCGCGCGCCGGTTGCGCTGGGCACCAACGCCATCGACGTCGGTAACTACTCGATGGTGACGGGCCAATTGATCACGTTTGTGGTCGGCATCAGCCTGGCCGTGCTGCTGCATCTGTTCATGCATCGCACCTACCTGGGACGCGCGCTGCGCGCCGTGGCCCAACATCGCTATGCCGCCACGCTGATGGGCGTGAACGTGAACAACGTCTACGCCATCGCCTTCGGCCTGGGCACCGCATTCGTCGGCATCGCCGCCGGCCTGCTGGCGCCGCAGTATCCGGTGTTTCCGACCGTCGGCACGTATTTCGTGCTGACGGCATTTGTGATCGTGGTGCTGGGCGGCCTGGGCAGTTTGTACGGCGCCGTCGCCGGTTCAATGATCATCGGCATCGTCGACACGCTGGCCGGTTATTACATCGCCCCCGACCTGAAAGAGGTCGTGTATTTCGGGATCTTCCTCTTGATCCTTGTCCTGCGTCCGAACGGTTTGTTCGGCGTCGGCACCGAGTGATCAACGCCACAAGGAGCGAGACGTGTTTCCCGACTTTAGAAGCCCCAAAGCCTACGTCAGCCTGATTCTGCTGATCGTCATGTTCATCGTGCCCGCCGTGATGGGCACGCCTTTCTGGACCAATCTTTTCGTTCTGCTGTTCGTCTTTTCATCGCTGTCGGTGGCCTGGAACATCGTGGGCGGCTACGCAGGGCAGCTGTCGCTGGGCCATGCCGTGTTCTACGGCATCGGAGGCTATACCGCGACGCTGCTCACGCAGAACTTCGGCATCTCGCCGTGGTTCGGCATGTTGGCGGGCGCGGCAATTTCGGCCGCAGTCGCCATCCTGATCAGCTACCCCACGCTGCGGCTGCGCGGCCCGTTCTTCGCGCTGGCCACCATCGCCATTCTTGAAGTGGTGCGGCTGCTGGTCATCCACGAAGAAAGCTGGACGGGCGGTTCTAGCGGCATCAGCCTGCCGCTGAACATCGGCTGGGCGTGGATTGTGTTCCGCGAAAAGCTCAACTACGTGATCATCGCGTTCGGGCTCTTCCTGTTCGTGACGTGGGTGTCCTGGTACGTCCGCAAGTCACGCATCGGCCACTACCTGATCGCCATCCGTGAACGCGAAGACGCAGCGCTGGCCGTGGGCATTCCCACGGTGCGCGTGAAGATCATCGCCGCGGTCGTGTCGGCCATGCTGACCAGCATCATCGGCACGTTCCACATCACCTACCTGACGTTCGTGGACCCGAGCTCGGCGTTCTCGCTGGAGCTGTCGATTCAGGTTGCCATGTTCGCGTTGATTGGCGGCCTGGGCACCGTTGCTGGCCCCATCGCGGGCACCTTCCTGGTGCTGCCAATTGCCGAGCTTGCGCGCGGCTGGTTGTCCAGCGTGGGCAACGGCATGCACGGGCTGATCTACGGCCTGATTCTGGTGGCCGTGGTGCTGACCATTCCGCGTGGTCTGGCCGGCGCGTTCGGCCCTGCCATTGAACGCATGCTGGCGCGTCTGCCTTACCTGGGCACGCCGCGCAAGAAGCTGAAATTGGCTGACGAACTGCGCATGCATAACGCCACGCGCGTCGAGCAACCGGTGCTGAAGGCCGACAAGCTGTTCAAGAGTTTTGGCGGCCTGCGGGCCACCAACGACGTGTCGCTGACGCTGAACCAGAACGAAATCCTGGGCATGATCGGGCCGAACGGCGCGGGCAAGACCACGGTGTTCAATCTGCTGTCGGGCTTTTTGTCGCCCGACAAGGGCGGCATTTCGATGCTGGATGCGGACGGAAATTGGGTCACGTGCAAGACGCCGGACGAGTTCGCGCACAAGGGGCTGGGCCGCACCTTCCAGATCGCCAAGCCGTTCACGGGCCTGACGGTGCTTGAGAACATCATGCTGGGCGCGTTCATCCGCACGTCCAGCCGCGACGAGGCCGAGCAGATTGCGCTGAAGGTGGCCGAGCAGACGGACCTGGTCAAGTACTTGAACACCGAGGCGCGCAGCCTGACGGTGGGCGGCATGAAGCGTCTGGAGATTGCCCGCGCGCTGGCCATCAAGCCGCGCATTCTGTTGCTGGACGAAGTGATGGCGGGGCTGAATCCCACCGACATTGAAAAGTCGATCCAGATGATTCGCCGCATCCGAGATTCGGGCGTGTCGGTGCTGCTGATTGAACACATGATGCAGGCCACGATGGCGCTGTCCGACCGCATCATCGTCCTGAACGAAGGCGCCGTGCTGGTCAGCGGCGCGCCGAAGGACGTGGTCGAGAACCCCGCCGTCATCGAGGCCTATTTGGGCAAGGAGTACCAGGATGCTTAAGGTGTCGAATCTGTCGTCGGGCTATGGCAAGAGCCAGGTGCTCAATGGCCTGAACTTCGAGGTCAACGCGGGCGAAATCGTGACCCTGATCGGCGCCAACGGCGCGGGCAAGACCACGACGCTGAAGACGCTGTGCGGCGTGATTCCCGCCATGCAGGGCAAGGTCGAGTTCGAAGGCCATGATCTCACCAACCGCAACCCCTACGACATCGTGGACGCCGGGATCACCATGATTCCCGAAGGCCGCCAGTTGTTCCCGCACTTCACGGTGAAAGATAACCTGTTGATGGGGTCGTACAAGCGCGCCGCGCGGCCGATCGTGCAGCGCAAGCTGGACGAAGTGCTGCGCATTTTTCCGCGCGTGAAGGAACGCCTGTCGCAGTACGCCGGCTCGTTGTCGGGCGGTGAGCAGCAGATGGTGGCCATTGCGCGCGGCATGATGGCGGACCCCAAGCTGCTGGTGTTCGATGAACCTTCGCTAGGCCTGTCGCCGCTCTTGGTGCAGCAGATGTTCGACATCATCCGCAACGTCACGTCCCATGGCGTGACGGTGCTGCTGGTGGAACAGAACGTGTTCCGCACCTTGCGGCTGGCCGACCGCGGCTATGTGCTGGAGAACGGCGCCATCGTGCGCACCGGCACCGGCGCCGAGCTGCTTAGCGACCCCCACGTAAAGAAGGCCTATCTGGGCCATTGATGATCAGGATTCCCTTATGTCCTTACGCTGCACATTCATCGACCATGGCAAGGGCGGCGCGCCCGACTGCATGCACATCGCCGAACGCGACATGGACGCGCCCACCGGCCGCCAGCTGCTGATCGAAGTGGCTTATGCCGGGGTCAACCGCCCCGACGTGCTGCAACGCTCGGGTTCGTACCCGCCGCCCCCGGGCGCATCGCCCTATCTGGGGCTGGAAGTCTCCGGCACCGTCATCGCCGTGGGTCCTGACGTGACCGCCTGGAAAGTGGGCGACGCCGTCTGCGCGTTAACGCCTGGCGGCGGCTACGCGCAGTACTGCCTGGCCGACGAACGCCATTGCCTGCCGGTGCCGCGCGGCATGGACATGCTGTCCGCCGCCGCCATCCCCGAAAACTACTTCACCGTCTGGACCAATGTGTTCGACCGCGCTCGCTTGTCGGCCGGCGAAAAATTCCTGGTGCACGGCGGCTCCAGCGGTATCGGGCTGACGGCCATTCAACTGGCGCGCGCCTTCGGCGCAGAAATCTGGACGACGGTTGGCAACCAGGCCAAGGCCGACGCCTGCTTGAAAGCGGGCGCGCACCACGCGCTGCTTTACCGCGATGCGGACTTCGAAGCGGAAATCCGGCTCGCCACCGATGGCGCGGGCGTTGACGTCATTCTGGACATGGTGGGCGGCGCCTATATCAACAAGAACATCCGGTCGCTCGGCATCAACGGCCGGCTGGTGCAGATTGCGTTCCTTGAAGGCAGTAAAGCCGAAATCGATGCGCTGCCCATCATGACGAAGCGGCTGCAGTTCACGGGCTCCACGCTGCGCCCCAGGTCTGATGACGACAAAGGCGCCATCGCGCAATCACTAGCGGAAAAAGTCGTGCCGCTGATGGAGCAAGGCCAATGCCTGCCGCTGATTCACGAAGTGTTCCCGCTGGCCGAGGCCGCGCGCGCACATGCCTTGATGGAAAGCAGCAAGCACATCGGCAAGATCATGCTGAGGGTGCAGGCATGAGCGGACGCTTTCAGGATCAAGTCGCTATCGTGACCGGCGCTGTGGGCGGCATCGGGTCGGCGATTGTCGAGGGCTTTCTGGCGGAAGGCGGCCGGGTGGGCCTGATTGATTTCAACGCGCAAGGCGGACAAGCCTACGAAAGGACGCTGCGCAAACACGGCCACGACGCCGTCTTCGTGCCGGCAGATGTGGCGCACTTCGACCAATGCCAGGCCGCGTACGACCGCATTACGTCGACGCTGGGCGCAGCCACGATTCTGGTCAACAACGTCGGCATCTCGCCCAAGACCGAGGGGCGCGCGCTGAAGGTCTGGGAGATGCCGCCCGGCGAATGGAACAACGTGGTCGCGGTGAACCTGAACAGCGTGTTCTACATGACGCATCTGGCCACGCCGCATATGGTCAAGCAACGCCAGGGGCGCGTGATCAATATGTCGTCGGTGGCCGGCAAGGCGTATTGCGACATCGTCGCCGCGCATTACGCAGCGACCAAGGCCGGGCTGATCGGCCTGACGCGCCACTGGGCCGCCGAGCTGGGCGAGTTCGACGTCACGGTGAACGGGCTGGCGCCCGGGCGCATCAGCACGCCGCTGCTGAAAAGCGTGCCGCAGGAAATCAACGACGCGGTCACGCGCGTGACCGCGTTGCGCCGGCTGGGCACGCCCGAAGAAGTGGCCGATGCCTGCCTGTTCTTCGCGTCCGATCAGGCAAGATTCGTCACCGGCCAGGTACTGGATGTGGCGGGCGGCTGGTTGATGACGTAAGCGCCTTGCCCCAGAAAAAAAGCCCGTTTGCGAAAACGGGCTTTTTCAATGGTGCTGCAACGTCGATGACGCAAAAACGGTCAGGCGTCTTGCACACCCAGCCGGTACACCACCGTATCCAGCCGGCTGACGCCCGCGCTCTGGAACTTGGGTTCTTTTTCAAGAATGTCGCGGCGGTCGATGATGGCCGCGGGCGACACGCCGGTGAAGATTGCCTGCACTTCGCTGTCCAGCACCGCAAACGGCGGCCCCGCCATTTCTTCCTGCGGGTAGTCCAGCGTGATCAGCAGCCCCCGGCTCGCCGGCGACAACTGCCCGTAGACGTGCCGCACATAGTCGGCGCGCATGTCTGCAGGCAAGGCGACGAGCGCGGCGCGGTCGTACGCGCCCACGCAATGCGACAGCAGTTGCGCATCCAGCTTGAAGATGTCGCCGCAGATGATCTCGATGTTGCCCGCCACATAGTGCTTGCCGTACACGGATTCATGCGTCACCGGCCGCAGCTCGTTCTCTGTGAAGAACTGGTCCACCGCGAGCTGCGAGAGTTCAACCCCCAGCACCGAATGCCCCTGCGCCGCCAGCCAGACCATGTCCAGCGATTTTCCGCATAACGGCACCAACACCCGTCCACCCTTCGGTACGGCCAACGTGGGCCAATACTTCTGCAAGAGCGGCGTGATTCGGGTTTGATGAAAATGCGTGCGCCCTTCGCGCCAGCGTTCCAACCAGAATTCTGCGTCCATGCTTTGTCTGCTCCTCCTGTGTTTCGGTTGCAAGCTCATCGCTTCTGCCGGGCCGGCCGGGGCCCGGATGCCTTGGCGTAACCAGCGTAGCGGGTATCGCCGCCCGAGCGCTTGATGCCGCGCAAAATCGGACTGGCGCATTGTAGTGCCCGCACGATGGATGACGGCGACCATCGCCCCCGGGTATGCTCTGGAACAGCACGCCCTTGCCCCCCCTAGGAACCGATGCCCGACGCCCAGCACCTCCAGGCCCTGCTCCTTCAGTGCGCGGAAAAACGCGAATCCGCACTGGCGGAGATTTATCGCCTTGCGTCCCCGCATCTGTTTGCGCTGGCCAGACGTATGTTGAGAGACCAGGCCGCTGCGGAAGACGTGCTTCAAGAGTGTTTCGTGTCGATCTGGCGCCAGGCCGGGCAGTACCAGGCCGAGCAGAGCCAGCCCATGACATGGATGACCCGTATCGTTCGCAACCGCTGCATTGACCGCTTGAGGCGCCCCGACCTCCTGGTGCCCGACCCGGACGATACGCTGACCCTAGCCATGGCCGACGACAGCCCCGGCCCGCTTGCCCGTCTGGAAGACAGTCAGGAAGGCCGCCGGCTGGCTGATTGCATGGGCCAGCTGGAGGGACCGCAGCGCGTTGCCATCGCCATGGCGTTCTTTGACGACCTGGCTCACCCCGACATTGCGGCGCGCCTGGAAACGCCGTTAGGAACGATCAAGAGCTGGATACGCCGTGGGTTGCAACGGTTGAAAAGGTGCCTGGAATGAATTACCGCCACCCCGAACTGCAAGACAGCCTGGCCGCCGAGTACGTGCTGGGCGGCCTGCGCTCTGGTGCGCGGCGGCGCTTCCAGCAATTGCTGCGCGACGATGCCGGCCTGCGCCGCGCGGTCACCGAATGGGAAGACCGGCTGCTGCCGCTGGCGCTTGCCCTGCCTCCTGAAACGCCGCCGGCCCATGTGTGGAAGGCCATCGCCGCCCGCATCGCGCCCGCGGCCAGCCCGGCCCCGGGCCGCGCCGCGTCGGGTCGCGGTCTTTCATGGTGGCGCACGCTGTCTGCCGGCTTGGCCACGGCCGTCGTGGTGCTGGCCTTCCTGACGCTCAAACCGCCCGCCACGCCGCAAGATGTGCGCACCGTTGCCGTGCTGTCGGGCGAAAAGACGCCGGGCGCGCTGGTCGTGAACACCTTGCCGGACAATCGCTTGTCCGTGCAGCCCATGCAGGACCTCGTTGCCCTGGCCGATGGCCGCGCGCTGGAACTGTGGGCGATCTCGCCCGGGCAAGCCCCGCGTTCATTGGGCGTGGTGCTGCCCGGCCAGACCACCGTGCTGTCGCCGCGCTTGCCACCGCTGCAAGGCGATACGGTTGCCATCACGCTGGAACCGGAAGGCGGCGCCCCGAATGGCATCCCGACCGGCCCCGTCGTGTTAAGCGGCAAAGTGATCTGATCAGGGTTTGTCCTTAGTGAAATAAGCGCATCCATTCGCAGGCCAGCCGCGTATCTCCTCATGACGGCCACACAAAAGGAGATCGTCATGAAATTGCTAGCCTCGATTGCCATCGCTTGCTCCGCCCTGACCCTGTCGCCCGTGTACGCAGCCGACGTCATGGTGGGCGGACAGCCGATGATGCCCGCCAAGAACATCGTGGCGAACGCCGTGAATTCCGCGGACCACACCACATTGGTTGCAGCCGTGAAAGCGGCGGGCCTGGTCGATACGCTGCAAGGCAAAGGTCCGTTCACGGTGTTCGCACCGACCAACGCCGCGTTCGGCAAGCTGCCTGTCGGCACGGTGGACACGCTGGTCAAGCCTGAAAACAAGGCAACGCTGACCAAGATCCTGACCTATCACGTTGTGCCTGGAAAGCTGGACTTCGACGCGCTGGCCGCCAAGATCAAGAAGGGTGGCGGCAAGACCGAACTGACCACCGCCAGCGGCGGCAAGCTGTGGGTGATGATGAACGGCAAACACAACCTGACCTTGAAAGACGAAAAGGGCGGCGTGTCCACCATCAGCACGTATGACGTCTACCAGTCCAATGGCGTTATCCACGTCATTGATACGGTGCTGATGCCGCAGTGATCGTTGCGGCCTTGCGCCGCGCCACGTGATGAAGCGCCCGGCCTATGTGCCGGGCCTTTTCGCTACTGGCCGGGCTTACGGTATCGTAGGAGCCAAATTTGCCTCCCCTTCCTCATCCGGAACCGCCGACCCCATGCTTGCGATCCTGCGCCGCCGTCTGCTGCCCTTTCTGCTGTGCTCACCGCTGCTGATCCTGGCGTTGCCCGCCGCCCACGCACAAAGTGCAGCGCAGCTGGACCATGCTTATCAATCGGAACTCCAGGCGGAGAACGACGCCCTGCGTGCGCGCATCCAGCAGTTGCCCCCCGCCATGCAGGAATTGAACACGCAAATCTCGGCCGCGTTGCGCGCCGGCAATCGCCCGGAAGCGCAGCGTGTCGCCGAAGAGATGGCGCGACAAGATCCCCACAATGCGGATGTGCGGCTGTTCCTGGGCAAGCTTCACGCCCAGCAGGGCGACCTGCCCGCCGCGCAAGACCTGTTCGACCAGGCCATCAAGCTGAACCCCGACAATAAATGGGCCTACGTGAACAAGGCCGGCACGCAGGCCGAACGTTCTGACCTGCCCAACGCGCTGGCGACCTCCCGTGAATTGACGACACGCTTTCCCGGCTGGAGCATTGGCTACAACTTGCAGGCATCGTTGCTGGATGCCATGAACCGCGAAAGCGAAGCGCTGGACGCTTATCAAAAAGCCGTGCGCGCCGAACCCGCCAGTGCGCTGATCCTGACGAATCAGGGTAATCTGCTGCGCCGCGTGGGGCGGTTGACCGATGCGCGCCTGTCCTATGAAGATGCATTGCGAATTCAGCCGGGCTATACGCTGGCCAAATCCGCACTGGCTGATTTGCCGAATTCACCGGAGAAACAATGATGAAGCGCCGTCCACTGCTTGCGGGTCTGAGTTTGGGCTGGCTATTGACCGCGCCGTTGCGCGCACTAGCCGCCACCGACCGCAAGCCGATCATCCGGCAGGTGTTTGCCACGCCGGCCGACGCCATCCCGATGTCTTCCCAACACGCGGCCCTGATACGGTTGCTGCGCGTGCTGTGGATGCCCATCGAATCGGGCGCACCGGGCATCGATTTCGAACAACCGCTGCTAGGCGGCCCCGACACGCTAGCTATCGCGCGCCAGGCGTTGAAGACGTCGGATGATGCGCTTGCCATCCGGCGCATGGCCGAGGTGTGCCGCTTGGTGCCCGGCTTCGTTGCGTCGATGGGCAAACTGGAGCCGGGCCATTACACGCTGCCGGCCGAGATGAAAGAAGCGTTCGACTTTCCCGAAAGCGGTGTCGACGCACAAGGCGGTTTTACACTGCGCGCCGAACACCTGACGGTGTTGCGCGCGGCCGCCTGGCGCGAAGCGAACCCGCAGCAGCTGGAAGCCGTGCTGCGCGAAGGTGATCGGTACTGGCCCGCGCCCCTGATCGACGGCAAGCGGCCCTATGGCGACGCGAGCTACTACCAGGTCGACATGGCCCGCCTGCTGGGCGAGCCCTACCCGCTGGACGCCAAAGGCTACGCCATCACCGAGCCGGCCAAGGACGCCCGGCTGAAAAAACTGCATTACGAAACCTACGCCGCGCTACAGGTTTTTCTGGGCCATGCCACCGCGCCTAAAGCGAAACGCTGACATTGCCGTTGCCGCTGACGTTGGCGCTGACGTTGGCGCTGACGTTGCCGCTGACATTGCCGTTGCCGCTGCCGTTGCCGCCACAGCTGCCGCGCTAGGCGCGGCGCAGAAAGCTGCGGATGTCGTCCGTGATCGGCACCGCCGCCAGCACCATCAGCAGCAGCGCCAGCGGCCAGGTTGAACCGAAGCCAAAGTGGTAGAACGAATACGCGCCCGTCACGCCGCCCACGAAGAACAGCGACACCATCAGGCTCAGCACGATGAGTTTGCCGCGGTCGGCGAGCACGTGCGGCGTGGTCTGCGCATCGCTCTTGGCGACGTTCCAGTAAAACAGCTTGCCCAGTTCAATGCCGATGTCGGTCACCATGCCGGTGACGTGCGTCGTGCGGATCTCGGAGCGCGACACCTTGGTGATCATCGCGTTTTGCAGGCCCATGATGTAGCACAGCAGCATCACGGTGCCTGGCACGTAGAACCAGCGCAGCGTTTCCAGGTTGGCGCCCAGCAGGCCAAATAGCAGCAACAGCACGGCTTCCAGAAGCAGCGGCAGCGCATATTCGCTGGCCAGGTGCGAGCGCCGTCCGAAATTGATCAGGAACGCGGAGCTGGCCGCACCCGCCAGGAACGACAGCAACGCCGCCACGCCCTGCAACACCACCACCACGCCGCCCAACGCCATGTGGTCGGCCATCATCGAAACGATGCCCGACATGTGCGAGGTGTATTGCTGGACGGCCAAAAAGCCGCCCGCGTTGACCGCGCCGGCGGTAAAGGTCAGGAGATAGGCAAGATGCCTGTTGGCTTGCGGGCTACGGCTAACCGCCGTCAGTCGGCGCAGATACGGAATGGCCACGCGGTTCCCTTGTCATTGCGACGCGACAGACATTCTAGTCGGGGATGGCGCGTGGCGGCCGGCCAGCGCCAGGCATCGTCATAGCGAAAAATCCCGCAGGTTGGCCACGCGTTCGGCAAGCCCATCCGCGCCAAGGTAATGGCTCAGGTTGCCTGCGCGTACGCGGCGCAGGTCTTCCTCGTAGCTGTTGGCCATGGAATCGCGCACGTCCGCAAACGCGGTGGCGATATCGTCTGCGCAGGCCGCCGCGACAAGACGCGCGGCCTCGGGCGATCCGCAGGCCACGCATCGAGCCACGCCCAACGCATCGGCTTGGGCGCCCTGCGCCAGCAGCCGCTCGACGAGTGCCGCCGAAGGCTTGCGGTCAAAGCGATGGATGGCCGTGGGGCTGACCGCTGCGCCTGCCTGCAGCAAGGCATCGGCGGCGGCATACGCGTTCTGCATCAGCGCCACATCCACCGGCTTGGCGCTGCCGCGCAAGGGCTGGTCGAAACGCATGCCCTGGTCCGCCAGCTGCCGCACCAGCGCCGCGTCATCGTTGCTTAAGGCATGCTGCAAGGCCAGGCCGGCCAAGCGCGGCGATTCCATCAGCGTGCCGGCCGCAAGCGGACCACGCCAGTCCACCAGCGCGCGCCGGTAATAGGCGACGAGCGCATCGGCCAGCGCTTGCGGCATGCCATGGTCCGACACGCGTTCATCCACATATTCCAGCACGCGCACGCCGGGGCTATCCACGTCGTCTTCGGGGTCTGTCTCCAGGCTCAGCGCGGCGAAGGCGGCGAGCAGATCCGGCGCAATGGTTGCAATGCCATCCTGTTGCAGCGCATGGGTCCAGCCGGGCAGGCCTTGCTTCCAGGCAACGATGCTGCCTGCGCGGGGGCCGGGTTCCGTCGCCACGTAGATGCGGTCGCAGTATTCAAAACCGCCAATCGGCAGATAACGCAGCGTGCCGTTCCAGGTCTCGCCGTCTTCGGCGGCGGCCTCTTCCGCGCACTCTTGTTCGTGTTCGATCCAGCCTTGCAGATCGCGATAGTGGTCGCTGCCGTCATAGAACAGTTCAGACCAGCTCAACGCCTCTTCATTGCCGTCCATTTGCGCGCGCAAGTCGTAGGCAAGTTCGCCGCCGGCAGTCAGGCGCCATAGGTCGCGCAAAGCTTGTGGCAAGGGGCCGGCGCAGGCGGATTCAATTTCCGCAATGCGCGCGTCTGACAAGGGCGGCTGCACCGCAATCAGCACGCGGCCGGCGAACAGTGCAATGCCGTGTTCGCGCAAAACGCGCACATCGTCGGGGGAAAACGGGTCGGTCATCGGGCATCGTCGGTAGTGAAAGCTGCCCTGAATTCTACTAGCCGGCCATCCCATTAAGATGGCCGGCTGAAGCGTCCAGATGACGCCGCCCTTTTTGCTTTTTACGCGGCGCCCGATTCCAGCAGCTGCTTGCGGCGGAACTCGCCCTGGCGCACGTGCATCCAGCCGGGATACTCGGGCGGCAGCGCGCTGACCTTGTCCAACACGGCCAGCTCGTCTTGCGTCAGCTTGATGCCCGTAGCGGCCAGGTTGTCGTCCAGCTGGTCCACGCGCTTGGCGCCGATGATGACGCTGGTGACCACTTGCTGATGCAGCAGCCATGCCAGCGCCACTTGCGCAACCGACACGCCACGCGCATCGGCCACGGATTTCAGCGCGTCGATGCTGTCGTAGGCGCGGTCGCGGTCCACGGGCGGGAAGTCGAAAGCGGCGCGGCGGCTGCCGGCTTCGGCCGAACCATCACGGCCATACTTGCCGCTGAGCAAACCGCCCGCAAGCGGGCTCCACACCATCAGGCCGACGCCTTCGCTTTGCAGCATGGGCACGAGTTCGCGCTCCAGGTCGCGGCCCGCGATCGTGTAGTAGGCCTGTAGCGATTCAAATCGCGCCAGCCCTAAGCGTTCGGCAATACCCAGCGCCTTCATGATTTGCCACGCCGCCCAATTCGATACGCCCACATAACGCACATGGCCATGCTGCACCAGATTGTCCAGCGCGCGCACGGTTTCCTCGACAGGCGTCGCGGGGTCGAAGCCATGGATCTGATACAGGTCGATATGGTCCAGCTGCAAGCGCGACAAGCTCTTCTTCACGCTATCCAGAATATGAAAGCGCGAGTTGCCGCGCGCGTTCACCCCCGCGCCGGTCTGGCCGAACACCTTGGTGGCGATGACCACATCGTCGCGCGCCACCTTCAAGTCGCGCAGCGCCTGGCCCGTGATGATTTCCGAGCGGCCTTCGGAATACACATCCGCCGTGTCGATGAAGTTGACGCCCGCATCCAGGGCGCGTCCGACCAGGCGGTTGGCGTCCTCTTGTTGCAGGTTGCCGATCTTGCTCCACAGCTCGCCTTCGCCGCCAAAGGTCATGGTGCCCAGGCACAGTTCCGAGACGAACAGACCGGTACTGCCAAATTTCTTGTATCGCATGATGGGACTCCTTCAGGGGCGTCGCCGGGCCGCGCGCCCCGGGATGGGACGCCGGGCGCCTGCTTGCCGGGGTGCTGACAGTATGCGTCGCCGCCCATCCGATTGCGCTGCTTGATCCTGCCCTTTTTTTGCCTGATTCTCTGGCAGCCGCCGTGCAGGATCAGGCATGCGCCCGATCCTCCAAACTTTTTGCCCATTTCTCCACACACGGAAAAGGCGCTGTGCAGCGCGTCCAGGCCGCGCATACACTGGAGCGCATCCACCCCCTGTTGCGCCGCCGGCCCACCCGCGCGGGCGACTCGCCCTTCGGAGCCCGCATGCCTATTACTACCGAACGACCGGGAGACTCCGTCAGCGCCGCCGCCCTGGACATCGCCGTCGAACCGGCCCGCCGGGAACTGTTGTGCACGTTGGACCGGATGACGGGCCACTTGGAAGGTTCATTGGATACGCCTATCGAGGGCTTGTATCTGCACCGCCTGTCGCAGCCGACGGGCGCCAAGCCCGGCTTGCAGAAAGCCGCGTTGGCAGTCATTGCCCAGGGGTCCAAGCGCCTGCTGATCGGCGACGAGAGCTTTGAGTACGACCCCTTCCACTATCTGATCTCGTCGGTGGACCTGCCCGTGGTGGCCAAGGTGTCTGTCGCCAGCCCGACCCTGCCCTACCTGGGATTGCGGCTGGATCTGAACCCCGAAGAGATCGCCGAACTGATCAGCGACGAAAACCTGCCGCCGCTGGTGCCCGCCGAAGCGGCGCGGGCGCTGTGCGTGAACCCGCTGGGCGGCTGCCTGCTGGACGTGGTGCTGCGCCTGCTGCGCTTGCTGGACACCCCGCGCGACATCCCCATCCTGGCGCCCATGATCAAGCGCGAGCTGTTGTACCGCCTGCTGATGAACGGCCAGGGCGTGGTGCTGCGCCAGTCGGTGTTGCAAGACAGCCAGTTGAACCGCGTGGCCAAGGCCATTCGCATCCTGCGCGACAACTATGCGCAGCCGCTGCGGGTGGAAGAGATTGCGCGCGACGTGCACATGAGCGTGTCGTCTCTGCATCACCATTTCAAGCAGGCCACCGCCATGAGCCCGCTGCAATACCAGAAGCATCTGCGGCTTCAGGAAGCGCGCCGGCTGATGCTGAGCGATGACGCCGGCGTGGCGCTGGCCGCGCACGCAGTGGGCTACGAGAGCTCATCGCAATTCAGCCGCGAATACAGCCGCTTGTTCGGCACCCCGCCACTGCGCGACAAGCAGCGCTGGAAGGAAGAGTCAGCCGGCGCAGTCGCCTAGGCCCGTTCGGCCCCCTCGCCCCGCCGCTTTGCGCCCGAAGACGCGGGGGCGTTATATGCTCCCCGCTACGTCTTAATTCGGAAACTGCGGGAAGCTCATGCACGACTTGAATGATCTCTACTACTTTGTCCAGGTCGTGAAACATGGGGGGTTCGCCCCCGCCGGCCGCGCGCTGGATATTCCGAAATCCCGCCTTAGCCGCCGCATCGCCCTGTTGGAAGAACGCCTGGGCGTGCGCCTGATCCAGCGGTCCACCCGCACCTTCGCCGTGACCGAGCTGGGGCAGGAATATTTCGACCAGTGCCTGTCGATGCTGGCGGGCGCCGAAGCCGCGCAGGATGTCATCGACCGCACGCACGCCGAGCCACAAGGCACCATCCGCATGAGCGCGCCGCCCGCGCTGATCTATTACTTTCTGGGTGACGTGGTGGCGCGCTTCATGGAAAAGTGCCCCAAGGTGCATGTGTATCTGAAGAGTTTTTCGCGCTCGGTCGACGTGCTGCGCGAAGGCTTTGACCTGGCTGTGCGCGTGCGTTTCGGCCCCATTGAAAGCAGCGACCTGGTAATGAAGCATCTGGGCATGAGCTGCCAGAGCCTGGTCGCCAGCCCGGCTCTGGCGCGCACCTTGCCCCCCAACGCCGACCCCGTGCAGATCAGCCAATTGCCGACGCTGGCTCTGGGTACCGAGCAGCGCGAATGCCTGTGGCGGCTGGATGGCCCTGACGGCCAGCGGCAGAACGTGCCGTTCACGCCCCGGCTTGTCACCGACGACATGCTGGCGTTAAAGCAGGCCACGCTGCGCGGTGTGGGGGCGGCGGCCTTGCCCCTGATGATGATCCATGAAGAACTGGACGCCGGCACGCTCGTGCCGGTGGGCGCGCCCTGGCACCCCGAGCCCGGGGCCGTCCATGCCGTTTTCCCCTCGCGGCGGGGTTTGTTACCTGCGGTGCGCGAACTACTGGATTTCATGAGCGCGGAGTATCGTGAAAACGTCCGGCGCGAAACGCAAACGCAACTGCGCCACGGCATTTCATCCCCGAAGGGTGTGCCCCCATCGTCCGATTTATAGAACGCTGAGACACAATTTCACCCTCTACCGGGGTCATTGGCTTGTATTTAGAATTCTGTTCATGCACTCACCGCGCAACACCGCGCACCAAAACCTGAAGACATAACGGAGCAAACCATGACCAAGCCCTACGTGAAACTGGACAAGAACGAAGCCGCCGTCCTGCTGGTTGACCACCAAGCCGGCCTGCTTTCCCTGGTGCGTGATTTCCAACCGGACCAATTCAAGAACAACGTGCTGGCGCTGGCCGATCTGGCCGAATACTTCAAGCTGCCCACCATCCTGACCACCAGCTTCGAAGACGGCCCCAACGGCCCGCTGGTTCAAGAACTGAAAGACAAATTCCCTGCCGCCCCCTACATCGCCCGCCCCGGCAACATCAACGCCTGGGACAACGAAGACTTCGTGAAGGCCGTCAAGGCCACCGGCAAGAAGCAGCTGATCATCGCTGGCGTGGTCACCGAAGTGTGCGTCGCCTTCCCCGCCCTGTCGGCCCTGGAAGAAGGCTTTGACGTGTTCGTCGTAACGGATGCCTCGGGCACGTTCAACGAAGTCACCCGCAACGCCGCCTGGAGCCGCATGGAGCAAGCCGGCGCCCAGCTGATGTCGTGGTTCGGCGTGGCGTGCGAGCTGCATCGCGACTGGCGCAATGACGTGGAAGGCCTGGGCACCCTGTTCGCCAACCACATTCCCGACTACCGCAACCTGATGGCGTCGTATTCGACCAAGGCCGCGAAGTAAGCGGATCTCCCCCCCAGCAGGCCGGATGCAAAAATATTTGCATCCGGCCTGCATCCGTTTCGGCCTCCCGCGTGTAGTACCTGTACCGGCGCGCATCGTGCGCGTCGTCTACAGACCTTTCACGTCGCTGGAGACCGCTCATGAAGACCCAACGTTCGAATCGCCTTCCCACCGTTGCCGGCCTGTTCGCCGTGTCGCTCCTTGCCGCTTGCGGCACGATGAGCTCGAAGTCCATGGCTTATTCGCAGGCCAGCCTGCCCGCTAGCGTTCAAGTGCCCGCGGGCAACAAGGTCGCCTGGGAAACCGTGGGCGTGGGCGAGATCACCTACGAATGCCGCGCCAAGGCCGACATGAAGAGCCAGACGGAATGGGTCTTTGCCGGCCCCAAGGCCGTGCTGAATGACCGCCAGGGCAAACAAGTGGGCACCTACTACGGCCCGCCCGCCACGTGGGAGGCCATGGACGGCTCCAAGCTGACGGGCACGCAAGTGGCCGTGGCCCCGGCTGGCGATGGCAACCTGCCCTATCAATTGGTGAAGGCCAACCCCGCCATGGGCGCGGGCGCGCTGACGGGCGTGACCTATATCCAGCGCGTGGCGCTCAAGGGCGGCGTGGCGCCGAAAACGCCCTGCACGCCGGCGACCGTCGGCCAGAAAAGCCAGGTGCCGTACCAGGCCGACTACATTTTCTGGAAGGCGAACTAAGGCGGGGCTGCGCACCCAGATGTCTCTGGCCGCCGGTCAGCCGATCGTATCGGCGGGCCGGCGGCGGGAAAGAGTCCGGTAAGATGGCGCGATTCCTTGCCGCGCGTGCGTCATGCGCGCGGCCGCCTCCTACTGACCTTTCCCTTGCTATCGCATGCCGAATCGCCAGACCCAGGATTTTGATTACGACGCGGCTATCAAGGCGTGCGCGGCCGGCCATCGGCCCGCACTGGAAACCTTGTACCGGCAAGAAGGCCCACGCCTGCTGGGGGTGGCCCAACGACTGCTGCGCGATCGCGCTTGGGCAGAGGACATCGTGCATGACGCCTTCGTCAAGATCTGGAACCAGGCAGGCAGCTTCGACGCATCGCGCGGCTCGGGGCGCGGCTGGCTCTACAGCATCACCCGCAACCTGGCGCTGAACGCGCTGCGCGACACCGCACGCGAAACCGATGTCGACGACGACACCGCTGCGGCGCTTGACGCCCGCGACGCCATCGACGCCTGGCAAGACACCCGCGACGCCTTCGACTGGCGCGCCAGCGCCGGCCAGATCGGCCCTTGCCTGGAACAACTGGAACCCGTGCGCCGCAATTGCGTGCTGCACGCCTATGTGGAAGGGCTGTCGCATAGCGAAATCGCGCAGCGCCTGGGCGCGCCGCTGGGCACCGTCAAGGCCTGGATCAAGCGCAGCCTGCAAGCGCTCAAGGAGTGCCTGGCATGAGCGCCCCGCAAGATTTTCAAGATGACCGCGACGAACTTGCCGGCGAGTATGTGCTGGGCACCTTGTCCGCGGCGCAGCGCCGCGACGTGCAAGCCCGTCTGATGCACGACGCCGCGTTGCGCGAGGCCGTCGCCCGCTGGGAAGACAGGCTGCTGCCCTTGACCAACTTGTCCGAACCCGTTGAGCCTTCCAGCCGCTTGTGGCCGCGCATCCTTCGTACCCTGGACGCGTCCCAAGCCGCCGCGCGCCCCGCCGCGCCGCGCGCGGCCGGACTATGGAACAGCTTGAACTTCTGGCGCAGTCTGGCGGCCGGAGGACTTGCCGCCGTCTTGGTTCTGGGCAGCACCTTGGCGTTGCGCCCCGCCGCCATTCCCGGTGCGCCGCAGTATGTGGTGGTGCTGGTTGCGCCGCAATCGCAGGCGCCCGGCTGGGTGGTGCAAGCGCAGGCTGGCCAGAGCGCGGTGCAACTGGTGCCGATCGCGGCAACCGAAGTGCCGCCTGATCGTGCGCTGGAATTCTGGACGAAGGCCGACGGCTGGGCCGGCCCCGTGTCGCTCGGCCTGATCAAGCCGGGTGAACCGGTCATCATCCCGCTGGATAAGCTGCCGCCGCTGGAACCCAACCAGCTTTTCGAGCTGACGCTTGAGCCCAAGACCGGTTCGCCTATCGGCAAGCCGACGGGTCCGATCCAGTTCATCGGACGCGCGGTGAAGATGTTGTAGGGAATGAGGGGGGGGGGCGCCCTACTTCTTGCGCGCGAACGGATACGCCTGTTGCGCCAGGAACGTGCCCGGCATGTCGTTGTCCAGAATGCCGTAGTTCTCGGGCAAGCGCTTGCCCACGCCGAGCACGGCGGTGCCGAACAGGTAGTCGATGAACGAGAAATGCGCGGCGTAATTCTTGTCGATGGCTTCGGTGTCCGACGAGTGATGCCAGTGATGGAAGTCCGGCGTCACGATGATGTAGCGCAGCCAGCCCCACGGCAGTTTCACGTTGGAGTGAATCAGCACCGCCTGGAAGCCGACGATGATGATGTAGGCGTCCAGCACCGCTTTCGAAAAGCCCAGCACGAACAGCACGCCCAGCACGGCCACGCGCGTGATCAGCAGCTCGACGATATGCAGACGCGACCCCGCCAGCCAGTCCAGGGTGCGCGTGCTGTGGTGCACGGCATGAAAGCGCCACATGAACGGCACCTCGTGATAAATCCGGTGCGCCGCGTACTGCGCCAGGTCCGCCACCAGCACGGCGACGAACAGTTCCAGCAAGTACGGCATCGATTGAATGGCGGCTTGAAGCGGCTCGTAAGCCGCCCACGAGAACAGCCGGTGAATGAAGAAGTTGATGCACAGCAGCACCGCCCCCACCGACAGGTGGTTGAACAGGAAGTGCTTCATGTCCACCTGCCACTCGCCCCGGAACACCGGTTGCCCCGGATACAGCGGCGTCAGCTTTTCGAAGATGATGAAGACCGTGCTGGAAGCCAGCAAGTCCAGAATGAACCAGTCCAGGCCCAGATAAGGATGGTTGCCCGTGTTCGTCGTGGTCACCACAACCTGGCTGCCGCCTGCCGCAACCGCGCAGCAGACCAGCACGAAGGCGGAAATGTTCAGCCAGCGCTGGCGGCCCAGAATGGTATTGGCCAGCGCGATGGAACCGGACACCAGCAGCGCGGTGAACAGCAGCGTGCGCATGGCTTCGACGGAATAGAAGCTGCGCAATTCCGGCGTGGTCAGGTAGGCCGGGAAGTGAAATGCCAATACGCCCAGCACAGAGAGTATGGCCAGAAACAGCGCTATCACGCCGCTCATCATGCCGGTGCCAGCGTGAATACGCCCGTCTTGCCTGAAAAGTTCAAAGACTTGCCGATGAATAGGCGCGCGCTGTTTCATATCACTTCTATGGCTAACCACGGGGAAGCGAGTGTATCGCCAGGAAAAATTGGCCTTGTAATGAAACGTGAGCATAAGAGACAGAGTTGCGGGCGCCGCGCGGGCCCTTGCGCGGCGTCAATTTCTGTCACTTGACGCGCCCGGAGCTTGGTTGACAACGCGCAGGCGTTGGCGTGTCATGGAAATGACGCTGACGCGTGCGCTACCCGACGCGCCGTCGGTCCCGTCAATCAGTTCACTTAAGAGAGGCCCCAATGTTCCCTGAATATCGCCAACTCATTACTCAACTGAAATCCGAGAACGCGCATTTTTCCGCGCTGTTCCAACGGCATAACGATCTGGACCAGGAAATTCAAAATATGGAAGACGGCATCGTGCCGACTTCGGGCGTGAACATTGAAGTGCTGAAGAAGGAAAAGCTGCACTTGAAAGACAAGCTGTATGGCTTGCTGAAAGCGGCGGACCAGAACGGAGGCTGACCCGCCCCGCGCGGTTTACATCAGCTCCAAGCCCGCGCCTTTGACGACCGCCGCGTACTTCGCCATTTCGGAGCGGAAGTACGCCACCGTCTGATCCGGTGGCATCAGCAGGATCTTGTTGTTCTGCGTCGCCATCGCCTGTTTGACCTCTGGCGTGTTGAAAGCCCGCCCCAGTGCATCGTAGATGCGGCGCACTTCGGCGGGCGGCAACTTCGCCGGGCCCGCCGCAGCAAACCATCCCCCAATCTCGTAGTCCGCCAAACCCTGCTCGCGCACCGTGGGCAGATCCGGCAGCGCCGCCATGCGCTCACCGCCACAGGCGCCCAGCGCCTTGAGCGCGCCGCTTTTCAATTGCGGCAACACCGACGGCAGCGACAACACCCCAAAATCCACCTGCCCGCCGATCAGGTCCGCCATCATCGGACCCACCCCCTTGTAAGGAATATGCCGCGCCTTGACACCCGCCTGCTGCACATACATTTCAGCGGCCAGATGCAAGATCGTGCCATTGCCCGATGACGCGTAGTTGTACCGCCCCGGCTGCGCGGCCAGCAACGCGGTCAGCTCTTTGATATTGCGGGCAGGAATGTTCTTCGGATTCGCCACCAGCAGAAACGGCGTCATGCCAATCATGCTGATCGGCGTAATGTCATTCAGCGGATCAAACGGCAACGACTTGTACACGCTGGGAAAGATCACATGATTGTTCGACAGCATGCTTAGCGTGTAGCCGTCTGGCGGGGAGCGCACCAGCGCCGACGTGCCAACGATGCCGCCCGCCCCGGGCTGGTTTTCAACCACGACCGTATGCCCCAGCGCGGTAGTCAGTGCCGGTCCCGCCGCGCGGGTAATCGTGTCCACGCCCGACCCTACGCCTACGGGCAGAATGAATTTCACCGGGCGCGCGTCCTGCGCCCACGTCATGGCAGGCGCGGCCAGCATCGCGGTGCCCAGCGCTCCCAGCATCTGACGGCGGCTCCAGCCAGCGCGTTGATGGTTCATGTTTGTCTCCTATCGGTTTTCGTATCGGCCGACTGGCGCGGCCGTTTCCATACAGCAACTTCAATCTTGCATCGCGCGCCCTACTGCAACCCCGCGCGTCGGGCTGCCTGCCTTATGCCGCGGCGCCCTGCTCGCGCATCGCCGCAATCTGACCCGCGTCATAGCCCAAGCCCGACAACAACGCATCCGTATCGGCGCCCAACACAGGCGGGTGTTGCCTGACGCCCAGGCGTTGCCCGTCCATCATCAGCGGAAACAGCGCCGCGCCCGCCATCTGGCCGGCGCGCTCGCCGTCGGGTAAACGGATGTCGGCCAGGCCGCCCGTCGCGCGCAGGTGGGGGTCGTCATACAGTTCTTCGGGCTTCACGATGGGTGCGAACGGCAGGCCGATGCGTTCGAACACCTGCGCCAATTCCGCCGCCCGATAACCGCCCAAGCGCTGGCGCAGATCCGCCAGCAAGGTGTGGCGCATGCGCACGCGATCGTTGTTGGTGGCCAAGGCGGGATCGCGCTTCAGGTCATCAAAACCGAAGGCGTCGCAAAAGGTGATCCACTGCGCATCGCTCACCGCCGCCAGGAAAATCTGCTCGCCGTCTTTCACGGTAAACACGTCGTACAGCGCCCAGGCGGAGACGCGGTCGGGCATCGGCGCAGACGGCTGGCCGGTGATCGCGTACTGCAACATGTGCTGGCCCACCAGGAACACATTGTTCTCGAACAACGCCGACTGCACCTCTTGCCCGCGCCCCGTAATGCCGCGCTGGATCAACGCCGCCATCGCGCCGATGGCGCCGAACATGCCGCCCATGATGTCGTTCACGCTGGTGCCCGCGCGCACCGGGTCACCCGGGCGGCCGGTCATGTAGGCCAGCCCGCCCATCATCTGCACCACCTCGTCCAGCGCGGTGCGCATGGCGTAAGGCCCGGGCAGAAACCCCTTGTGGCTGACATAGATCAGGCGGGGGTTGTCCTTCGCCAGCGACGCGTAGTCGAGCCCGTACTTCGCCATGGTTCCGGGCCGGAAGTTCTCGGCCACCACGTCGGCGCTGGCCGCGAGCTTGCGCGCAGCCGCCGCACCCGCCGGGCTCTGGATATCCAGCGCGATGCTCTTCTTGTTGCGGTTGAACATGGGGAAAAAGCCCGCCCCCACGCCCAACAGATGACGCGTGCGGTCGCCTTGCACCGGTTCAACCTTGATGACCTCGGCGCCCAGGTCGGCCAGCACCATGCCGCATGTGGGGCCCATCACCATGTGCGTGAATTCCACGACGCGCAGGCCAGCCAGCGGCAAGGTGCGAGCGGGTGGGGAAACGGGGGTGTCTTCAATGGCGTGTGACATGGGCAAACTCAGTGTGGCGGGCGCGTTCAAACTGCGCCCGCGTAGGAAGGAAAGGTCTTGGGCAGGCCAGCGCGCCACAGCGCGCCATGCAGGGGCTGATCCGGTAACCAGCGGCCCGCAGCCTCGCGCAGTGCGAGCAAGCGGCTGATGTCCACGCCCGTTGCGATGCCCATGCTTTCCAGCATGAACACCAGGTCTTCGGTACTGACGTTGCCGCTGGCGCCCGGCGCATGCGGGCACCCGCCGATGCCCGCCAGACACGCATCAAAACGCGACACGCCGGTCTCAAGCGCGGCCAGCACATTGGCCAGCCCCAGCCCGCGCGTGTCATGAAAATGCGCGCAACACAGGCGGTCGCCCGCGATACGGCGCGCCTGTTCAAACAGACGCCGCACTGACGCCGGGTCCGCATAGCCGACGGTATCGGCCAGGCTGACGCGATCAGCGCCGGCATCCAGCAGCGCCTGCATCAGCCGCAAGACCTCGTCCGCCCGGACTTCGCCCTGCAACGTGCAACCAAACGCCGTGCCGACGCCGCCCTCAATCAGCATCGCCGACCCGGTCGCATCGCGCGCCGCGCGGATTTCACCGACCATGGCCACCACGTCTTCGGGCGTCTTGCGCAAGTTGGCCAGGCTGTGCACATGGCTGGCCGACAGCGGCACCAGCATCAAGTCCGCGCCGCTGGCGATCGCGCGTTCCGCGCCTTTCAAGTTGGGCACCAGTACCGACACCAACAGGTCCGGCCGCTGCTTGGCGTAGGACACCAGCGCATCGGTATCCGCCAGTTGCGGCAGCAACTTGGCCGGAACAAACGAGCCCACCTCGATTTCGCGCTGACCGGCGGCATAGGCGGCGTCGATCCATTCGAATTTGGTCTGCGTGGGCAGCACAATCGGCAGACTTTGCAGCCCATCACGCAGGCCCACTTCGCGCACGGTTGCGGTGGCCGGAAGACAGGAAGACGGGGAAAGGGTCGTCATCGCAAGGGGAACCAGATCAAGGAACTGCCAGTTTAGATATTCTGGTTTCGCTCACCAGCGCTATTTAGGAACGTCTAATATTCCGTATCGGAACTTCATAAGGCAGCGCGCGATGCGTGACCTGGACATCACCACCTTGAGGCTCTTCATCTCGGTCTGCGAGACGGGCAACATCGCGCGCGCCGGCCAGCACGCCAACATCGTGGGCTCGGCCATCAGCAAACGGCTGGCGCAATTGGAAGACACCGTCGGCGCCAAGCTGTTGACGCGCAAGCGGCGGGGCGTTGAACCCACCGAAGCCGGCGAGACGCTGCTGGAACACGCGCGCGCCATTCTGGCGAGCTCGGAGCGCATCGAACGCGATATGTCGGCCTATGCCAGCGGCGTCAAAGGCCAGGTCCGCATTCTGGCCACCGCATCGGTGCTGGCCGAGTCGCTGGCCGAAGACATTGCCGCCTTTCTTCAGGCCGCCCCCCATCGCAACATTCGCGTCGACATGGAAGAGCGCGTCAGCCAGGACGTCGTGCGCGACGTCAAAGGCGGCATCGCCAGTCTGGGCATCTGCTGGGACGCCGCCGATTTCCACGGCTTGGCCACCCGCCCTTACCGGGGCGACCGGCTGGCCGTGGTCACCGCGCCCGGCCACCCGCTGGCCCAACGCGACACCGTCTGGTTTGAAGAGGCGCTGGCGTACGAACACGTCAACATGCCTGCGGCCGGCGCCGTATTGCGCATGCTGCAAACGGCCGCCAGCCAAAGCGGCCACGTCCTGCGGCACCGGGTGACGGTCAGCAACTTCGACTCGGCCTTTCGTGTGGTGTTGGCCGGCCTGGCGATCAGCGTGGCGCCCATTGAAGTGGCCACGCCCTACGCCATGGCCCATGGCCTGCGGGTGCTGCCGCTGAACGACGCCTGGAGCCACCGCCGCTTCGCCATCTGCATGCGCGACGAAAACGCCTTGTCCGCCGCAGCCAGTTTGTTGCTGGACCATCTGGTGGAGGCCGGGCGTCAGAGGGACTGAAATGTCTGACTGGAATGTCTGACTGAAATGCTGGGCTGAAATACTGGGCGGAAATGCCGGGCTGAAATCCGGCGCTGAAACTCAGCCTGACACTCTCGCCGATTGCTTACATTTTGCTGAACAACTAGAATCGCCAGCGCCCGGAATCTTGTCCGGGTGAACACCAGAGGCGTCAACATGTTGGACAGAGATTTCAAGGAAGGCGAACCGGTGTTGCCGGTCACGGGGTGGGCCATGATGCCCATCGCGGAATACGATTCCTTGCTGGTTCGGCTGGATTTCATTACCGAGGCCACGCAAACGCCCGACGAAGCCAAGCGCGGCCGCGTCTACGCGCTGACGTCCGAGCAGATTCAGATGCTGCTGCAATCGCTACAACAGCAACTGCAAAACCTGACCGCAACGCCGCCCGGCGAGCAGCGGCATTGAACGCCGCACGTCCGACGAATTCCATCTATTTAGGAAAACTAAACAAGCTTTAGGCTATTTAGTTTTTCTAACGACGCAACAACGGCTAGTCTGTCGCCCTTTCAATTCAGGGTTCGCCATGACAACCGCCTTCATTCCCGGCTTTCTGCTCAGCCTTGGCCTGATCCTGGCGATCGGCGCGCAAAATGCATTTGTCTTGCGCCAGGGTCTGCGCCAGGAATACGTGTTCGCCGTCTGCCTGACGTGTGCGCTGTCCGACGCCATCCTGATTGCCGCAGGCGTAGCCGGATTCGGATTCGCCGCCGACACCCTTCCCTGGCTGGAACCCGCCATGCGATATGGCGGTGCGCTGTTCCTGTTCGTCTACGCCGCACGCAGCCTGCGTTCCGCCCTGCGCACCCAACACGACAGCCTGTCGCCGTCAGCCAAACAAACCGCCGGGCTCGCCGCGACGCTTGCGGCCTGCCTGGCATTCACCTGGCTCAACCCGCACGTGTATCTGGACACCGTGGTGTTGCTGGGGTCGATCTCCAGCCAGTACGAAGGGAAAAAAGTGGCCTTTGCGCTGGGCGCGATGTCGGCGTCGTTCGTGTTTTTCTTCACGTTGGGATTTGGCGCGCGACTACTGCGCCCATGGTTCGCCAGCCCCAAAGCGTGGCGCGTGCTTGACGCGTGTGTGGGCGTTGCGATGTTCGCCATCGGATTGAAGCTGGTGCTGTAACGCGGGCCGCTGCCCGCCTCTTGCGGGTGCCCGCAGTCATCTACAATCCGATGGCATCGGCCACCCGCTCGACCACCAGGCGCCGGCCCGCAACACACAGGCAGCATGACGCGCGCGAAGAAATCAGCACCCACCAAGAGACGCCCCGCCAGCCGGGCCAACACAAAATCCGCAAGCCGCGGCTTTCGCTTTCTTAGAGCGCTACTGCTGTCGTCGCTCGCCAGCTTTGGCGCCGCCACTTACGTCCTCCAGCCCAAATGGCCCGTGCAACTTTCGCCCGACGCCATCCTGGCGCGGTTGGGATGGCCGGCCCAAGAAACGTACGCGCCCGCCGCCGTTCCCAACGGATCGCAGACCCACACCCGGTTCGCGGAATGCCCGCAGTTCTTCCCCAAGGGCAACATGCCCGTCGTGCCGACAAAGCAGGCGCTGCGCGAGCTATGTTTCTCGGGCTTTGCCATCTTGCACAACGGCCAGACGAAGACGCCCGTATTCGTGGCGGAACGGCTGAACAGAAAGCTGCTGACGCAGGCCCAAGGCTTGCAGCGCACCGACAAGTTCTACCCTGAAGCCCGCCTGCCCAGCGGCGAACGCGCCGCCCTGGACGACTACAAAGGCTCGGGGTATTCGCGCGGCCACATGGCGCCTGCCGGCGACATGTATTCCAAAGAGACCATGGCGCAGAGCTTCTCGCTGGCCAACATGGTGCCGCAGGACCAGACGCATAACGCAGGCCCCTGGAGCCGCATCGAACAAGACACCCGCAAATACGTGATGCGCGCCGCAGGCGATGTGTACGTGTACACCGGGCCTTATTACGACGACAAACCCAGGTCGATCGGCTTCGGCGTCGCCGTGCCCAGCCACATTTTCAAAGTGGTCTACGACGCCACAACCGGGCGCTCCTGGGTGCACTGGCAGGCCAACAGCGCCAGCACGAAAGAAAGCGCGCCGATCAGCTATGACGAGTTCGTGAGAAGAACGGGGATGCAGTTGTTGCCGGCGGGGGGATGACAGGGAGCAATGACTGACGGCAGGGGGTGCATGTGGAGGGTGTCAGGAACGCACATAGGTGCTGCGATGCACAGCGACGAACCTGGAAAGTCGGGAAAAGCCGCCTGCAATCCCCAACTGATCCCACCGACAATTCCAAAAAAAAATGCCGGCAAGATCAGTTCCCCCGCTACTTTGCCAAGGGAGCCTCGTCGGCCTTGAACATCAGCGTTTGACGGTCCAGGCTTTCCTTCCATTGCTCGCCCGGCTGAAATGCAAGCACCGCCGCGTCGCGACCGGACGCGGCCAGGAAGGCCGGGTCATTCAACGTGTCTTGAAGTGCCCGCTCCAGCTTGTCCCGGATCGGGGCGGGCAGATTCGCCGGCCCGCCCATGCCGCGTTCTGACGAGTATCGCAACGCAATGCCGGCCTCTGCGGCGGTGGGAATGGTTCCGTTGTGGCGCTTGTCGCTGGTGATGGCGATGGCCGCGAAGGGACCGTTCGGATCGTTCAGCTCCGGCACCTCGCTGACCGTGATCAGGCCGTAGTCGATGTGATTGCCCAGCACGCCCAAGCGGATGTCGCCGCCGCCCTTGAACGGAACGCTGTTGCCTCGCACGCCCTGACTGCGCTCCAGGTCCATTAGCGCCAGGTGCCCCGTCGTGCCGTCGCCGCTGTGCCCGAAGGACAGCGATTCAGACGATTGCTTCAGCTTTTGCACCAAGCCCGGCAGATCGTCCGGCGCGGTGGAGCCACGGCGTTTGATGAACAGCAGCGGATCGTCGACCAGGCGGGCGATAAGGCGGATATCTTCGGGCTTGTACTTCGCGCCCTTGCGCAGGGGCAGGTACACGAAACCCGGAGCGTTGATCATGCCCAGCGTGTAGCCGTCCGGCTTTGCCGCCGCGACGTAGCGCACCGCGATCTCCCCGCCTGCGCCGGGCTTGTTGATGACGATGATCCGCGCATTCGTGCCCAGGCGCTTCTCCAAGTGCTGCGCCACCAGCCGGGCCATGACGTCCGTGCCCCCGCCGGGCGCAAACCCTACCACTAGCTCGATCGGGCGATCATCCGGCCAGGCGGCGCAGGCTGTGTTGGCAACCAACGCCAGGGCTCCGGCCGCGAAAAACCGCTTCAAGGTCAGTGCGTTCATGCTGTCTCCCCCACCGGCTGCTGTGCGCCGTGGAGTCCTTCGCCGCCCCAAATGAGCAGGCGATACCGGTCCGGCTTGTGGACCCAGAGCGCGGGTGCCTGGGCGCCAAACGCCCAAAGCCTGATGGGAAAGCGCATGTTTGTCTCCTTGGTAGCCCCTCCCTCTTGCTCGTTGGCGTGTCGGGGAGGTGTGTGGATGAACCGCGATCAATCGGTTGACCCAGATTAATCCGTTATGAAAATGCCTAATAAATAGAATTTCGTGATGGATATGATCACAGCGGGAGATGGCGCGGCGACGGGCTATTTGGCGAGCCATTGCGCGGAAGGCCAGCGATCCTGCCGGACCGCGTCGCGCGCGCACTGGATCAGTTCGTTCATGACGCAGTGCACAGAATTCGCCACTGCGCGCGTGGCGGGCTGCGCCAGCACGATGCGACGTACCAGAAGCGGGTCGACGACCGGAGCCGCCGCCAGGATTCCCCGGTCCACATCGTCCGCCACGGCAATTGAGGGCAGGATGGTGTAGCCATGGCCGTCCAGCACCAGACGCTTCTGCACGCTCATCGCGTTGGTCTCCGCCACGATATGCAGATCCGTTTCCTGCGCGCGCGCGGCCTGCTCCACAAGCGAGCGCAGGCCATGCGGCGCGCTCGGCAGCACCAGCGGACGCCCGATGATGTCGGCCATGCGCACGGGGTTGTGCTTGTCCAGCCCGCTTGCCGGCGGGCCCACGAACCACAGGCTTTCTTCCAGCAATGGCCGGAACTTCAAGGCAGGGTTTGGCTTGGAGTCGTAGAGCAGCGCAAAGTCCACGTCGCCGGTTTCCAGCCAGGATTGCAGGTGCCCGGCATAGCCGGCCGTCAGCCGCAGACGAATGCCCGGGTAGTGGGCCGTCACCGCGCTTAGCAACGCGCTGGACAGCATGTCCGCAGTGCTGGGCAACAGGCCGACGGTAACGATGCCTCCCACGGTCCCGCTGGACGGCCGGATCTCGGCCCGCGCCCGATCCAGCTCGTTCAAGGCGCGGCGGGCGTAGTCCTCGAGCGTCTTGCCGGCATCCGTCAGCTCCATCCCAAGGCGGCCGCGAGTAAAGAGCGGCGCGCCGATGTCATCTTCCAGCAGCTTCAACTGGCGCGAGACCGCCGGCTGCACGATGTTCAGCAGACGCGCGGCGCTGGTCACGCTGCCGGTCTCCGCCACCGTCACGAACGCCTTCAATTGCTTCAGGTCCATCAATGCCTCCGGGGTATGCAGATGGGTGATGAGATCCATCAAATAATTCTATTTAGTTGGCAATTCTATAGCGATATAAGATGGATCGAAGTACTCAGCCACTGGGAATAGAAACCATGACTTCGACCACTACCGAGGCGCCGGCTTGGCAGCAAGCCGTGTTTGACGCCTTGAAATCCGGCGGCATCCGCCAGATCGCTTATGTGCCGGACGCCGGCCATGCCTACGCCATTCGGCAGGCTCAGTTGGACCCTGACATCAACGACGTTGTTCTGACGACGGAAGAAGAAGGCGTGGCGGTGGTCAGCGGCGCGTGGCTGGGCGGCCAGCGCGCCGCGCTGCTGATGCAAAGCAGCGGCGTGGGCAATTGCGTGAACATGTTTTCGTTGCTGCGCAGCTGCAACTTTCCCTTCCTGGCGCTGGTGACCATGCGCGGTGAGTATGCCGAGTTCAATCCGTGGCAGGGGCCGATGGGCAAGACGACGCAGCAGGCGCTGGAATTGATGGGCATCACGGTGCTGCGGGCTTCGAAACCCGAAGAGGTCGGCGAGATCGTCAGCGCCGCGCTCGATTCCGCCTTCCTGGCGGGCGAACAGGTGGCCGTACTGCTTTCGCAGACCTTGATCGGACGCAAGAAATGGGAGCGCAACTGATGTCGACCAACGTAAACGCATCCGGCGCCGTCAAGCGCCGCGCCTTCGTGTCGCAACTGATCGCCGCTGCTCCTGATGCGTTGGTCATTTCCGGCCTGGGGTCGCCTTCCTATGACGTCTTTGCCGCCGGCGACCGGGACCACAACTTCTATCTCTGGGGCGCCATGGGCGGCGCAGCGGCGATGGGACTTGGGCTGGCGCTGGCGCAGCCTGCGCGCTCGGTCGTCGTAATCACCGGGGATGGCGAACAATTGATGGGTGTCGGCACCCTGGGCACCATCGGCGCCAAACAACCAAAGAACCTGACGATCGTCGTACTGGACAACGGCCACTTCGGCGAAACCGGCATGCAGCGCAGCCACACCAGCCTGGGCACTGACCTGGTCGCGGTGGCGCGGGGGTTCGGCATCAAGGATGCCTTCAGCGTCCGCGAAACGGATCAGGCGAGCGAGGTCGTGGAACGGGTGAAGGCCCGGCGCGGCGTAGCGTTCGCGCAGGTGTTCATCCTGCCCGACGAACCGGCGCGTGCGCTGCCACCGCGCGATGGCGTCCACGTCAAGAACCGGTTTCGGGCCGCGCTGGATTTGCCGACATTCTGAGAAACGACGGCGCGTCGATGGTACCTATAGGGGTACCCATGGCGCCGCAGAAATGAACAAGGGCTTACGCTTTAAAAGCGTAAGCCCTTGAATTTTTTTGGTCGGGGCGGTGGGATTCGAACTCACGACCCTCTGCTCCCAAAGCAGATGCGCTACCAGGCTGCGCTACGCCCCGAAGGGTGCAGACTATACCAGAATCCCACCCGCCGCGGGAGCCGCACCGGGCGCCACGCCCACCGTGCAACGCTCCTGACCACCAAAAAAAGCGCGCCGATGTGGCGCGCTTTTTGCATGGATGCTGGCAATCAGCCGAAACGGCCCGTGATGTAGTCTTCGGTTTCCTTGCGCGACGGCTTCACGAAGATCTGGTCGGTCTGGCCGAATTCCATCAGCTCGCCCAGGTACATATAGGCGGTGTAGTCCGAGCAACGTGCGGCTTGCTGCATGTTGTGCGTCACGATCACGACCGTGTAGTCGTTCTTCAGTTCGGCGATCAGCTCTTCGATCTTGGCGGTGGAAATGGGGTCCAGCGCCGAGCAGGGCTCGTCCAGCAGCAGCACTTCCGGCTTGATGGCCACGCCGCGCGCAATGCACAGACGCTGTTGCTGGCCGCCCGACAGGCTGTTGCCGCTTTGGTGCAGCTTGTCCTTCACTTCGTTCCACAGGGCCGCCTTGCTCAGGGCCCATTCCACGCGCTCGTCCATCTCGCCTTTGGACAGGCGTTCGAACAGGCGCACGCCAAACGCGATGTTGTCGTAGATGCTCATCGGGAACGGCGTCGGCTTCTGGAACACCATGCCGACTTTCGCGCGGATCAGCGAAATATCGGTCTTGGCCGTCAGCAGGTTCTCACCGTCCAGGATGATTTCGCCTTCGGCGCGCTGACCCGGATACAGCTCAAACATGCGGTTGAACGTGCGCAACAAGGTCGATTTGCCGCAGCCCGACGGGCCGATGAAGGCCGTGACCTTCTTCTCCTGGATCGACATGTTCACATTGCGGATCGCATGGAACTTGCCGTAGTAGAAGTTCAGGTTCTTGACCTCGATCTTGTTCTTGACGGCGGTAGCGGTGTTTTCCATTTTTTTTCCCTTGGCTCCGGCGCGCCACGCGCGCCGGCAAAGCGATCTTTACTTGCGGAACATGTTGCGGGCAATGATGTTGATGCCCAGCACCAGCAACGTAATCAGCGTAGCCCCGGCCCAGGCCAGGTCGTTCCAGTCCTTGAAGGGGCTGGCGGCGTATTGGTAGATGACGACTGGCAGGTTGGCCATCGGCGCGTTCATGTTGAACGACATGAACTGGTTGGACAGCGCGGTGAACAGCAGCGGCGCGGTCTCGCCCGAGATCCGGGCAATGGCCAGCAGCACGCCGGTGATGATGCCGGTCTTGGCGGCGCGATAGCACACCAGCGTGATCATGCGCCACTTGGGGCAACCCAGCGCCGCAGCCGCTTCACGCAAGCTGTTGGGCACCAGCAGCAGCATGTTGTCGGTCGTGCGCACCACCACCGGTATCACCAGGATGGACAGCGCCAGCGCGCCCGCCCAGCCCGAGTAATGGCCCACCTGCGCCACGTACACGGCGTAGATGAACAGGCCGATGATGATGGACGGTGCCGACAACAACACATCGTTCAGGAAGCGCGTGGCCGGCGCCAGCCAGCCGCGCTGGCCATATTCGGCCAGGTAGGTGCCAGCCAGAATACCGACCGGCGTGCCGATCAGCGTGCCCACGCCCGCCATCACCACGCTGCCGAAAATCGCGTTGATCAGGCCGCCGGTTTGACCCGGGGGCGGCGTGATCTCGGTGAACAGCGTGTAGGACAGCGCGGGCGCGCCCTTGGTCAGCAGGGTCAGGATGATCCAGAACAGCCAGAACAAGCCGAACGCCAGCGTGCCCAGAGACACCGTCAGCATGATGCGGTTGAGGATGCGGCGGCGGCGGTAAACGCCATTCTGCATATTGAGTACGGAGACAGCCATGATCTTTTCCTTGTGCTCGCGGCGCGTCAGGTCTTCTTGCCTTCGCCAGCAGACAGGCGAACCAGCAGCACTTTGGCCAGCGCCAGCACGATCGTCGTGATCAGGAACAGGATCAACCCCAGCTCCAGCAACGCCGACTTCTGAATGCCGCCCGCTTCATTGAATTCGTTGGCCAGCGCCGAGGCGATCGAGTTGCCCGGCGAGAACAGCGAACCGGACCACTTGAAGGCGTTGCCGATCACGAAGGTGACAGCCATCGTCTCGCCCAGGGCGCGCCCCAGGCCCAGCATGATGCCGCCGATGACGCCAGACTTCGTGAAGGGCAGCACCACGCGCCACATCACTTCCCAGGTCGTGCTGCCCAGGCCGTAGGCCGATTCCTTCAGCATCGCCGGCACCAGTTCGAACACGTCGCGCATCACTGCGGCGATGAACGGGATGATCATGATCGACAGGATCAGGCCGGCCGTGAAGATGCCGATGCCGAACGGCGGACCCGCGAAGATGCCGCCAATGACAGGCACGCTGCCCAAGGTGGCGATCAGGAACGGCTGCACATACTGCTGGAACACCGGCACGAAGACGAACAGGCCCCACATGCCGTAGATGATGGACGGAATGGCGGCCAGCATTTCAACGGCCGTGCCCAACGGGCGGCGCAGCCAGGTCGGCGACAGTTCGGTCAGGAAGATGGCGATGCCGAACGAGACGGGCACGGCGATGATGAGGGCGATGGCCGACGTCAGCAGGGTGCCGATGATGGGCACCACCGCGCCGTAGTTCTGATTGACCGGGTCCCAGTCGTTCAGCCACAGGAACGACAGGCCGTATTTGGCCAGCGACTCGCGGCTGCCGTAGATCAGGGATACCAGAATCGCCGCCAGCAAAATGAACACCAGGAAGGCGAACAGGCGGGTCAGATTCTTGAATAGCGCATCCATCAGCGCGTTTTTATTTTGCTTCATAGGCGAAGGCGTGCCGGTAGTCACGGAGTCCGCCACGCTGGGCGAAAGCGGCACACTATTATCCATTACCGCGCTCATGGATGGACTTTCCTTAGAGAACCTGGGGGAAAACATCGAGGGTCTTGCAGCGCACCGCCCCTGTCCTTCCGTTCGCGGAATTCAAGGGGCGGTGGCTTGATGGGTTGGGCGCGCGGGGGTTCTGCATACCTGCCAGGCCCCAGCGCGCCACACCCCTTTACTTCCAGACGGCCTTGCCGTCGGCAGCCTTCACTTCGCCCCAAGCAGCGCGAATTTCCTTGGTGACGGCTTCCGGCAACGGCACGTAGTCCATCGCTTCAGCCGACTTGGCGCCGTTCTTGAACGCCCAGTCAAAGAACTCCAGCACAGCCTTGCCCTGAGCCGGCTTGTCTTGCGACTTGTGGATCAGGATGAAGGTGGCGGCGGTGACGGGCCACGAATCGGCGCCCGGCTCGTCGGTCAGGACCACGCCCATACCCGGCGCGCTCTTCCAGTCGGCGTTGGCGGCGGCAGCAGCGAAGGCCTTTTGTTCCGGCTGAACAAACTTGCCTTCCTTGTTCTTCAGCTGCGTCCAGGCCAGCTTGTTTTGCTTGGCGTAGGCGTATTCCACGTAGCCGATGGAGTTCTTCAGCTGGCCAACGTAGGCGGCGACGCCTTCGTTGCCCTTGCCGCCTTGACCCACGGGCCACTTGACGGCCTTGCCTTCACCCACTTGCGACTTCCAGTCAGCCGACACCTTGGACAGGTAGTTGGTCCAGCCGAAGGTGGTGCCCGAGCCGTCCGAACGGTGCACGACGATGATGTCGGCAGACGGCAGCTTGACGTCGGGGTTCAGCGCCTTGATGGCGTTGTCGTCCCACTTCTTGATCTTGCCCAGGAAGATGTCGGCCAGCACGGGGCCCGACAGCTTCAGCTTGCCCGGCTCGACGCCGTCAACGTTAACGACGGCCACGGTGCCACCGATAACAGCCGGGAATTGCAGCAGACCGTTCTTTTCCAGGTCGGCGGCCTTCATCGGATCGTCCGAGGCGCCGAAATCGACGGTCTTGGCGATGATTTGTTGCTGGCCGCCGCCCGAACCGATCGACTGGTAGTTGACCGCGTTGTTGGTGGCTGCCTTGTAGTCCGACGCCCACTTGGCGTAGACCGGGTACGGGAACGATGCGCCGGCGCCGGTCACATCGGCGGCCTGGACGGCAAACACGGCGGCGCTCAGCGCGACGCCCAGGGAAACTTGTTTGAAGACACGTTTGAACATCAGGGTTCCTTCTGTGCTCGTTGGAGGAGTCTAGTCAGGCTTTTTCTAGTGCCTGTCTTTCAGCGACCCTCGCATCTTAGAAGCCCAACGTGACAAGATAGTGACAGTCACATACGCTTCATACGACACCGTTTCCGCCCTGCACTTCCCCTGAAAACACCGCGGCCGCCCTGGAAAACCAGGGCGGCCGCGAAATTCGGGGACGCGTCGTTGTGTGACAGACCGCCTGTGACCACCACCGCCGTTACACGCCCAGCTTCTCCATCAGGTACAGATGCACGTTGAATGGCTCGCGACGACTTTTGACGCGGGCGTAATCGCCATCGGGTTGCTGCTGCCATGCCAGCTGGTTATCACGCAGGGCGTAGGTGAACGCCTCGTCGATGACACGCTTTTTCAACGTCTTGTCGTAGATGGGGAAGGCAATTTCCACGCGGCGGAAGAAGTTGCGGTCCATCCAGTCAGCCGATGACAAGTACACGGTTTCCTCGCCCTCGGCGAAGAAATAGAAGACGCGCGAATGTTCCAGGAAGCGGCCCACGATGGAGCGCACCCGGATGTTCTCGGACAGGCCCGGCACGCCCGCGCGCAACGCACATACGCCGCGCACGATCAGGTCGATCTTCACGCCCGCCTGGCTGGCTTTGTAGAGCTCTTCGATGACCTGCTCTTCCAGCAACGAATTCATCTTGGCCATGATGCGCGAGCGCTTGCCCGCCTTGGCCGCGCGCGCTTCGGCACGGATCAGCGCCACCATGCCGTCATGCATGGTGAAGGGCGACTGCATCAACGCTTTCAGCGAACGGCGCGCACCCAGCCCGGTCAGCTGCGCAAACACCTTGTCCATGTCTTCGCACAACTTCGGGTCAGCGGTCAGCAAACCAAAGTCGGTGTAAAGCCGTGCGGTACGCGGGTGGTAATTGCCCGTGCCCAAGTGGGCATAGCGGCGCAGACGGCCTTTTTCACGGCGCAGCACCACCGCCATCTTGGCGTGCGTCTTGTGCGCCACGACGCCGTACACCACATGCGCGCCCACCTCTTCCAGCTTGGATGCCCAGTTGATGTTGGTCTGCTCGTCAAAGCGCGCCATCAGCTCCACCACCACCGTGACTTCCTTGCCGGCGCGGGCTGCGGCCAGCAAGATTTTCATCAGCTCGGAATCTTCGCCGGTGCGGTAGATGGTCTGCTTGATGGCCATCACATCGGGGTCGAGCGCGGCCGCGGTCAGGAAATCGATGACGGGCTGAAACGACTGGTACGGATGGTGCAGCAGACGGTCTTGCTGGGCAACGGCTTCGAACAACTCATGCGGCTTGTCGCCGATGCGGTCAAACGGCGCCGGCACGGGCGCGCGATAGTCCGGGAACAGCAGGTCGGGCCGCAAATCGGAATTGCACAGCTGCATCAGGCGCGACAGGTTCACCGGCCCTGGCACGCGGTAGGTGTCCTCGGCCTTCAGCGAGAACTCGCGCTGCAAGAAGGTTTCCAGTTCGACGGGCGTGAGCTTGTCAATTTCCAAGCGCACCGCCGCACCGAAGTTGCGTTGCGACAACTCGCCTTGCAGCGCGTGACGCAGATTGGTGACTTCTTCCTCGTCCACGAACAGATCGCTGTTGCGCGTGACGCGCCACTGGTAGCACCCCAGCATCTCCAGCCCCGGGAACAGCTCGCCCACGAAGGCGCGCAAGAGCGAAGTCAGCAGGATGAAGCCTTCAGGGTGGCCGGACAGTTCCGGCGGCATCTTGATCAGGCGGGGCAAGGCGCGCGGCGCCTGCACCACGGCGATCGACGCCTGCCGGCCAAAGGCGTCGGCCCCGGCCAGCGACACAATGAAATTCAGGCTCTTGTTGTAGACGCGGGGAAACGGGTGCGCCGGGTCCAGCCCGATGGGCGTCAGCAGCGGCATCACATCGCGGTTGAAGACATCACGCGCCCACTCTTGCTGCTCGGCGTTCCATTCCGATGCGTGATGCAGGGTGATGCCCTCGGTCTGCATGGCAGGCAGAATTTCGTCATTCAGCAGGTTGTACTGGCGGGCGACCAGGGCATGCACCGCCTGCTGAACGTTTTCAAACGCCTGGTCCGGCGTCATCCCGTCGGGGCCGACCAGGTTCGGCGACTGGCGCTGCTGCTCTTTCAGGCTGGAGATCCGGATTTCAAAAAATTCATCCAGGTTCGAGCTCACAATGCACACGTAACGCAGCCGCTCCAGCAGGGGCGTCTTCGGATTTTCCGCCATCGCCAGCACACGATCGTTGAACTTAAGCAGCGACAACTCGCGATTCATGAGCAAGGGCTCGCCAGGCGGGCGTGTGGGCATACCGGATTCCATACGTAGGGAGGGAGCGTGGAGTTTTACTGCAAAAGAGTGACGGTTCTATGACACCGCGCCAAAACCATAGCGTACGCCTAAATCGGGACATATGGCGCACCCGCGATATGCCGCCAAGCCCATGTTCCATAAGCGAAAACCCGTAGCTGGGGGCACTGTCATATGGGGTCTCTATAATCAGGCCACCTCTAAGCCAATATCACGAGCCGCATGGATCAACTTCTGGCCGCGGTGGACCTCGGGTCCAACAGCTTCCGCCTCTCCATCGGACGCATCGTTCAACAGGACGGTACGCCCCAGATCTATCAGATTGATCGTCTCAAGGAAACCGTTCGGCTTGCCGCCGGCCTGGACGCCGAGAAACGCCTTGGCGATGACGCCATCGAGCGCGCCATCGCCGTCCTGGAGCGCTTTGGCGACCGCCTGCGCAGCTTCCACCCCAACCGGGTTCGCGCGGTCGCCACCAACACGTTCCGGGTCGCCCGCAACACGAAAGACTTTCTGCCCCGCGCCGAAGCCGCGTTGGGCTTTCCCATTGAAGTCATCGCCGGCCGCGAAGAAGCCCGCCTGATCTTCTCGGGCGTGGTCCATACCCTGCCCCCGTCGCCGAACAAGCGGCTGGTGATCGACATCGGCGGCGGGTCCACCGAAGTCATCATCGGCAAGGGCCACGAGCCCGGGCTGATGTCGTCGCTGTACATGGGTTGCGTCAGCTACAGCCGCCAGTTCTTCTCGGACGGCGTTGTGGATGCGCACCAGATGAAGCAGGCCGAACTGGCCGCGCGCCGCGAAATCGAAGTCATCGCCAAGCAGTACCGCAAGATGGGCTGGAAGGAAGCCTACGGCTCGTCCGGCACCGCCAAGGCGCTGTTTGCGATCCTGACCGAAAGCCGGTTCTCGGACCGCGGCATCACGCGCGCCGGCCTGGCCAAGCTGAAAGACCGCATCGTGCGTTCGGGCCGCGTCATTCCGTCCGAGCTGCCCGGCATCAAGATCGAACGCTCCGACGTGCTGCCCGGCGGGCTGGCCATCATGAGCGCGTTGTTCGATGAGTTGGGCATTGAAGTCATGCACACGGGCGACGGCGCATTGCGCCTAGGCGTGCTGTACGACCTGCTGGGCCGCGACGACGAGCACGACAAGCGCGACGAATCGGTACGCCAGTTCATGAAGCGCTATCACGTCGACCTGAACCAGGCTCGCCGCGTGCGCCACGCCGCGCTGACGTTGTTTGACGCCATGTTCCCCGAAGGCCCCGAACGCGCCGAACTCCGCCCCGCGCTGGGCTGGGCGGCCGACCTGCACGAAGTGGGTTTGTCGATTGCCCACAACGCGTATCACAAGCACACGGCCTACGTCCTGGAAAACGCCGACATGCCGGGCTTCTCGCGGGCCGACCAGCAACTGCTGGCCCTGCTGGCGCTGGGCCACCAGGGCAAGCTGACCAAGCTGGAACCCCTGATCCGCACGCGTCCGCAATGGAAGGCCATCCTGAGCCTGCGTCTGGCGGTGCTGCTGTTCCGCCGCCGCGGTGAAATCGAACCGCTGCCGTTGACGGCATCCGTGCGCGATAACTCCATCGTCGTGCGCGTCAACCGCGAATGGCTGGCGCAACATCCGCTTAGCGACTTCACGCTGCGCGCGGAAGAAGCGGAATGGAACAAGGTAGGTTTCTCGTTCGAACTGCTTGAGTACTGACGCCCGCGCGCGGATGAGCGCGCGCGTACGAAAAAACGGGCGATGGCAGCAATGCCATCGCCCGTTTTACGGTGCCAGCAGAATCGACTCAGAACGGCGACAAATCTGTCTCGCGATGGAGCTGCTTGAGCTCCATGCGCAAGGGCCGCGTGGCCCGCCGTATCAATCTGATCTTCATACGGCGGATCAGGCGGCGCATGATGATCAGCGCTGGCCGTTCAAAGCGGCCGGTTGGTCCAGGCCGAAGTGACGGCGGTAGCGCTCGTCCATACGCTCCATCTTCAGCAGCACCGGGAAGTCAGCGGCGTTGAAATCCGGGTCCCAGGCGGGTTCGCCACACACTTTGGCGCCCAGCTTCAGATAACCCTTGATCAGCGGCGGCACGCGCGCTGGCAGCGTGCTGTTCAGCTTTTCTACCGGATAGCGATGCAGCGGTTTGACCTGGGGCTCGCCGTCTTGCGGCAGCTGCTTGGAGATCGTGCGCCAGACTTCAGCGGCAGTGACGCCATCGTCACGCAGGCTCACGCTGGCGCAGCCCAGCACGTATTCGTAGCCGCCGCGACGCAGGTATTCCGCCAGGCCGGACCACAACAACATGATGACGGCGCCGTTGCGGTAGTCGCTGTGCGTACAAGAGCGGCCGACTTCGACGAGTTCGTCGCGGATTGAACCCAGACCGGAAAGATCGAATTCAGACTGCGAGTAATAGCCGCCGGCTTCCCGCGCCTTTTCAGGGGTCAGGATGCGGTAGGTGCCGACCACGCGGCCGGTGTCCATTTCGCGAACCATCAGATGTTCGCAGAAGGGATCGAAGCGATCGTGTTCGATTCCATCTTGGGCGTTGGGAAAGACCACGCCCATATCTTCAGTGAAGACGTCGTAGCGCAGACGTTGAATCTGCTCGATTTCTTCCGCCGTGCGCGCCAGGCCGACCGCCAGCACCTTCGGGGCGACGCCCGGCCACGGTTCAGCGGGATTACGACTGGGGTTAATGCGTGCTAGTTCCAGCATTGCGCGAAGCTCCTAGAGAGTCCAGTCAGTGTGGACGCCCTGTATGTCAAAGACTTGACAGATATGTTACGTGACTATGAAGTTTAGTTCGGGGGAGATAGATCAACTTTAGGCAAATCTCGACAAAACTTTACAATTAAATACTGCGTCACAATGCAGAAAAGCCACCCACCGCAACGCGGTGAGTGGCTTTCAATTCAAAAGGCCTGGGGTGCTTACGCCAAGCTGGCGGCAAGCTTCTCGGCGCTGGAAACGGCAAGGGCTTCATCTTCCGCTTCGACCATCAGGCGCAGCTTCGGTTCCGTGCCCGAGGCGCGGATCAGAATGCGGCCACGGCCGTTAAGCTCGGCTTCGACGGCCTGGCGCGCGGCGGTCAAACCGGCGTGGGTTTTCCAGTCCTGGCCCGGGGCCAGCGGCACGTTGATCATCTTCTGCGGGTACATGCGCAGGTCGCTGACCCACTCTGCCATCGTCGTGCCGTTGCGGCGCAGGGCCGTCAGCACCTGCAGGGCGGCGATGATGCCATCGCCCGTGGAGTGGCAGTCCAGGCACAGCAGGTGGCCGGAGCTTTCGCCGCCATACTGCCAGCCGCGCGATTGCATTTGCTCCAGCACGTAGCGGTCGCCCACGTTGGCGCGCTCAAAGCCGACGCCCAAACGGGTCATTTCACGTTCGAAACCAAAGTTGGTCATCAGCGTGCCGACAACCCCGTCGACCTTGCCGCGCTGCATGCGCTCGCGGACGATGGCGTACAGCAGTTCGTCGCCGTTGTAGATACGGCCGTCGCCATCCACCACTTGCAGGCGGTCGGCGTCGCCGTCCAATGCGATGCCCAGTTGCGCGCCGCGCGCCTTCACTTCCTTGGCCAGCATCTCAGGGTGCAACGCGCCTACACCCTTGTTGATGTTGAAGCCGTCCGGGTGCACGCCGATGGCATGCACTTCGGCGCCCAGCTCGCGGAAGACGTGCGGGGCGATGTTGTAGGCCGCGCCGTGCGCCGCATCCACCACGATCGTCATCCCGTTCAGGTCCAGATCGTTGGGGAACGTGCTCTTGCAGAACTCGATGTAGCGGCCTTGCGAGTCCGACATGCGGCGCGCGCGCCCCAGGCCTTCGGAGCTGACGCAGCCCAGCGGTTCGTCCAGCGCGGCCTCGATGTCGGCTTCGATCTCATCGGGCAGCTTCATGCCCTGCGCCGAGAAGAACTTGATGCCGTTGTCCTGATAAGGATTGTGCGAAGCGCTAATGACGATGCCCGCCACCAGACGCAGTGCGCGCGTCAGGTAGGCGACGGCTGGCGTCGGGATGGGGCCGGCCAGCAACACATCGATGCCCGCCGCCGACAAGCCGGCTTCCAAGGCGGATTCCAACATGTAGCCCGAAATGCGGGTGTCTTTACCGATGACGACTTGCGGGCGGCTGCCACCGCGCGCGGCGTGCTCACGCGCCAGGACGCGGCCCGCCGCATAGCCCAGGCGCAAGGCGAATTCGGCGTTGATCACCGGACCGCCCACTTCGCCACGTACGCCATCGGTACCAAAATACTTGCGTCGAATCATGAACTGATTGCTCCTTGTTCAGCCGCATGCCATACCTTAAGCGCATCCACGGTGGCGGCAACATCGTGCACACGCACGATGGAAGCCCCACGAGACACACAGGCAAGCGCCGCGGCAATGCTGCCGGGCAGCCTGTCGCCAACCGGCCGGCCTGTGGCCTGGCCAATCATGTTCTTGCGCGACAGGCCGATCAGCAATGGATAACCTGTGCTGCGCAGGCTGGACAGCCGGCGCAGTAATTGAAAGTTCTGGTCCGCCGTCTTGCCAAAGCCGAAGCCCGGGTCCAGCACGATACGGCGGGGGTCGACCCAGGCGGCACGCAACTTCTGCGCGCGCGAACCTAGGAAGAGTCCGATTTCACCGAGCAGGTCGGTGTATTCGGGGGGGGCGGCCTGCATGGTGCGGGGCTCGCCCTTCATGTGCATCACGCACAGCCCGCAGCGCGACTGCGCCACCGCTTCGATAGCGCCGGGCTGACGGAAGCCATAAATGTCGTTGATCATGTCCGCGCCCGCATCCAGCGTGGCGCGCATCACTTCGGGTTTGAAAGTGTCGATAGACAGCGGCACACCGCAATCGCGCAGGGCTTCGATCACGGGCAACAGCCGGTCGAGTTCATCGGCCACCGACACCGGATCAGCGCCAGGGCGCGTGGACTCGCCGCCCAGATCCAGAATCTGCGCGCCTTCTGCGATCAGTTGGCGCGCATGCGCCACCGCGGAATCCGTATCGTCGTGCTGGCCGCCGTCGGAAAAAGAATCCGGCGTGACATTGACGATACCCATGACAAGCGGGCGCTCGAGATCAAACTCGAAGCGCCCGCAAAGAAAGTTATTTGCCATAACTCAGGACAAAGAACCTCAGACTGCTGCAGCCGTGCTGCCGCCAGCCGCCAAACCCGTGCTGGGCGGCGTGTCCGTCGAATCCGACGGACCTTGCGGCGTTTTCGGGGGACGCGGAGGACGGCCCTCGATGATGTCGTTGATCTGGTCTGCGTCAATGGTTTCCCATTCCAGCAGCGCCGAGGTCATCACTTCGACCTTGTCACGGTTGTCTTCCAGGATCTTGCGCGCGACGCTGTACTGCTCGTCGATGATGCGGCGGATCTCGGTGTCCACCTTTTGCATGGTGGCTTCCGACATGTGAGTCGTCTTGGTGACGCTGCGGCCCAGGAACACTTCGCCTTCGTTCTCGGCGTAGACCATCGGGCCCAGTTCGTCGGTCATGCCGTAGCGCGTGACGATGTCGCGGGCGATGGCGGTGGCGCGTTCGAAGTCATTCGAGGCGCCCGTCGTCATCTGGTCCATGAACAGTTCTTCGGCGATACGGCCACCGAACAGCACGGCGATGGTGGACAGCAAGCGGCCCTTGTCCATGCTGTAGCGGTCGGTTTCAGGCAACTGCATCGTCACGCCCAGCGCACGGCCGCGCGGGATGATGGTGACCTTGTGAACCGGATCGGTCTTGGGCAACAGGCGGGCAACGATCGCGTGGCCGGATTCGTGGTACGCGGTGTTCTTGCGTTCCTCTTCAGGCATGACGATCGAGCGGCGCTCGGCGCCCATGATGATCTTGTCCTTGGCCTTTTCGAAGTCAGACATATCCACCGTGCGGCCATTACGGCGAGCGGCGAACAAAGCGGCCTCGTTGACCAGGTTGGCCAGGTCGGCACCCGAGAAGCCCGGGCAACCGCGCGCGAGGATGGTCGCATCGACGTTCGGCGACAGCGGAACCTTGCGCATATGGACCTTCAGGATCTGCTCGCGGCCACGGATATCGGGCAGCGGCACAACCACTTGACGGTCGAAACGGCCGGGACGCAGCAGCGCCGGGTCCAGCACGTCGGGGCGGTTGGTTGCGGCGATGACGATAACGCCCTGGCCGGATTCGAAACCGTCCATCTCAACCAGCATCTGGTTCAGCGTTTGTTCGCGTTCGTCGTTGCCGCCACCCAGGCCGGCGCCACGCTGACGGCCCACCGCATCGATTTCGTCGATGAAGATGATGCAGGGAGCGTGCTTCTTGGCGTTCTCGAACATGTCGCGGACGCGCGCAGCGCCCACGCCGACGAACATTTCAACGAAGTCCGAACCGGAAATGCTGAAGAACGGAACCTTGGCTTCGCCGGCGATGGCCTTGGCCAGCAGCGTTTTACCGGTACCGGGCGAGCCCACCATCAGCACGCCACGGGGAATGCGGCCGCCAAGCTTCTGGAACTTGCTGGGGTCGCGCAGGAAGTCGACCAGTTCCTGGACGTCTTCCTTGGCTTCATCGCAGCCGGCAACGTCAGCGAACGTGATCTGGTTGGTGTTTTCGTCGAGCATGCGGGCGCGAGATTTGCCGAAGCTGAACGCCCCGCCTCTGCCACCGCCCTGCATCTGTCGCATGAAGAATACCCAGACGCCAATCAGCAGCAGCATGGGGAACCACGACACGAAGATGCTCATCAGCAGCGATTGCTCTTCGCGCGGCTTGCCCGACACCTGCACGCCGTACTTCAGCAGATCGGAGACCATCCAGAGGTCGCCGGGCGAAGTCAGCGTGTAGGCGCGGCCCGCGTCCGGGGTGACGTACAGCACATCGCCCTGAACGTCGACCTTGCGGATACGTCCCGCCTTGGCGTCGTCCATGAACTGCGTGTAGGTCACGCCGTCCTGGGTCTGAGCGCGTCCGTCGAACTGTTTGAAGACGGTGAACAGCACAAGGGCTATCACCATCCAGACAGCGACTTTCGAAAATGAATTATTCAAGGTCGATCTCCTGCTTTCGATTCCGACCGGCGACCGCGCACCCGCATATGGCACAGTCACAAGTATGTCAATAGCCCATTCTACCCTGTTGGACCCGATTGCGTCCTGGGGCCCCTGGGGTCCGTGTAGTTACGTCTGATTCTTCGTTATGGTGGTCGTTGTCTCGGCAAGCAGGTAAGTTCTTCGGGATTCCGGAGCCACATGCCCCGGCCCGGGGTTACTTGAGATCGCGGGCAACCAGAAAGGTTTCAGAGGACTTTGCCCTTGATGCCTTCGGCTTGCGCTCGACCACCCGCTTGAAGTGCTGCTTGAAGCTTTGCACGATCTGCGAAAAACCGCTGCCGTGGAAAGCCTTGACGATCAGCACGCCGTCGGGCTTGAGGTGAGCGCGGGAAAATTCCATCGCCAGGTCACACACATGCTGGATGCGCGCGGCGTCGGCAATACCCACGCCTGACAAGTTGGGGGCCATGTCTGAAATAACAAGGTCCACGGCATGCGATCCGACCATGTCTTCCAATTGTTTCAGAACTTCGTCTTCGCGGAAATCGCCCTGGATGAATTCCACGCCCGCAATGGGTTCCATGGGAAGCATGTCCAACGCAATAATACGTCCGTCCACGATGCCGCCCGGCCCCGTCAGGCGCTCTCGCACCACTTGGGACCAACTGCCGGGCGACGAACCCAGATCGACGACCAGGTCTCCCCGGCGGAGCAACTTTTCGTTGTCCAAAAGCTCGATCAGCTTGAAAGCGCCCCGGGCCCGATAGCCCTTCTGTTGCGCCAGCTTCACATAGGGATCGTTGATGTGCTGGTGAATCCAGTCTTTAGAGAATTTATTCTTGGCCATTACCGTACAATTCCACGCATGCCTATATTAGAACTTACCTCTCGTGAGCGCAGCGACCTTCGCTCCGCCGCTCACCCTCTGCGCCCCGTCGTCCTGATTGGCGACAATGGCCTGACCGAAGCCGTGCTTAAGGAAATTGACCTGGCACTGACTTCGCACGGCTTGATCAAGGTACGCGCCGGCGGCGATGACCGCGAGGCCCGCGAGACCATGTTGTCGACGATTTGCGACACTTTGTCCTGCGCCGCGGTGCATCACCTGGGCAAGACCCTGATTCTTTTCCGCCCGCTGGCCGGCAACGTCAAGCCCGCCGCGCTGGCCGCCATGGAGCCCGAAGCTCCTGCCAAGCGCCGAGCCTCCGAGCCGTACACGCCCAAGAAGATTGCCGCCGAAGGCAAGACGCTTGCCAAGCGCCCCCGCCGCAGCGAGACCGAAGAGCCCAAAGCCGCCAAAACGCGCTTCGTGCCCCAGGACCAGCTGAACAAGAACGGCAAACCCATGCGTCCTAGCAACAAGCGCGCTACCGTCAGCGGCCACGGCATTCCCCGCCGCGCGGGCAGTGCACTGAGCTTGCGAGCCGGTGCTCGCAGCGGCACCAGCCGCAAGACCACGAAAAAGTAAGGCCAGGCACAAAAACGGGCGCTCTACGCGCCCGGTTCACCATAGCGATCCGCGAATGTACCGCGGAAATCAGACGAACGCAGGGTTCGGGCTATGGCGTTTTGACAATTTACCGCTTGGGCGGATGCGTCAGATGTAACGCACGCCCAGAACTTCATACTCGCGAACGCCTGCCGGGGCCTTGACCTCGACAACATCGCCTTCGCTCTTGCCGATCAGTGCGCGCGCCACAGGGCTGGACACAGAGATCAAGTTGGACTTGATGTCGGCTTCGACGTCGCCAACGATCTGGTAAGTCACGCGGTCGCCGGAATCCAGGTCTTCGATGTCGACGGTGGCGCCAAACACGGCGCGGCCTTCGGCGTCGAGCGACGTCGGGTCGATCAGGTGAGCATTGGAAAGCGTGCCTTCAAGTTCGGCAATCCGGCCTTCGATAAAGCCTTGGCGCTCGCGAGCGGCGTCATATTCGGCGTTTTCCGACAGATCACCCTGCGCACGCGCCTCAGCAATGGCGTTAATCACGGCAGGACGTTCCACGGTTTTCAGCCGTTGGAGCTCTTCTTGCAAGCGCTCGGCCCCGCGCACGGTCAAAGGAATGGCAGACATGTCGTTTCCCAAACAAAAGTAGAAAAACGCCCCGACGGAGCGTTCTCGGTGAAGGTCGTTACCCTGGCGCGCGCATGACGTCTGGGGCTTTTTTAAAGCGAGGCGAGCGGCGCGGACGACCAAAACAAAACCCCGGCTCGGGTCGGAACCGGGGCAATCAAAGCCATATTGTGGGCAAAGTCCACCGGAATTGCAAGCCGCTGGAAAAAACGCGGTTTTCGGCGCAATTCACCGCTGTAACCCGCTAAAACCGGGCATTTCCTCAACAATCCTTAAGTTTGCAGGCGATGGCGACCCAACCGCCCCTGCACACGTTGCGCAAAAGATACTTAAGGATAGTTTTTAGCCCTTGATGGCGAAATTTAAAAATTTTGGGCGCAGGAAAATCAACAAAAACGGTATAACCGAAAACAAGCAGGATTAATAACAATTAGATACCAGCCTGTAGTCCCCGGCGTATCTCCTTATTTCAAGTGCGGGCATCGCGGCAGAAGCCGCCGCGATATCGATTGTGCGTGATGTGCATGTTCAGACGAACGCATCGCTGCCATCCGGTCCGACGTTCGTCGCTGCGCGCCGCGTGACGGGCTGCCCTGTCACCGCGTGCAGAGCCGCGTTCTAGACTGAGGAGCTCTCATGCTGGAAAAAATGAAAGTCCGTACAGGCATGCTGCTGGTGCTGGCCTGCTTCGTCGTTGCGCTGGGACTGGCTTGCGGATTGAGCTGGCTGAATGCGGGGCACAGCGTCCGCGAAATCGAAGATCTGAACACGGTGGCCGTCCACCAGGTTGACCCGCTGTATGAGGCCAATGGCGCCTTGCTGCGCACTCGGCTGGCGCTGGACGACGCGCTGGCGGGCATGCTGGCCAGCAACGCCGAGCAGACCCGCACGGCCGAGCAGGAAGCCGCCGCCGAACTGGCGCAGGCGCGTGAACGATTCACCCGCTACATGGAGGTGCCCAAGAGCGAACGCGGCCAGGCGCTGGCGCTGACGCTGCAAGGCCGCTTCACGGAATACGCCGCGCTGCTGGACACGCTAAGCGCCGCCATCAAGGAACGTTCCGCGGCCAAGTACCAGCAGGATGTGGGCCGGACGCGCCAGGCCGATGTGAACTTCGTGCGTGACATGAAGACGTTCCTGGCCCGCGTGCAGGAGCGCAGCGACGGCGTGCTGGCCAGTTCACAAGCCACTTATTCGAATGCACGAATTTCATCCATCGCCCTGCTGACCGCCGCCCTGTTGTTGACCGCCCTGTGCTGGACCTTCATCCGGCGCGGCGTGCTGCTGCCCTTGCAAGAGGCGGGCCGGCACTTTGACCGTATCGCCGCAGGCGACCTGACCCAACGGGTCGACAGCCGCTCCAACAATGAGATCGGCGCGCTGTTTGCGTCACTCAAGCGGATGCAGGAAGGCCTGACCCGCACGGTGACCACCGTGCGCCAGGGGGTAGAAGAGATCAACGTGGGCGCGGCGGAAATCGCCGCAGGCAACGCCAACCTGTCCACCCGCACCGAGCAGCAGGCCGCCGCCCTGGAAGAAACCGCCGCCACGATGGAAGAGCTGGCCGCCACCGTCAAGCAGAACGCCGAAAACGCCGCGCAAGCGAATCAGATGGCCGCCATCAGCATGGACGTCGCGCAGCGCGGCGGGCATAACGTGGGCCAGGTGGTGTCGACCATGCAGGGCATTTCGGACAGCTCACGCAAAATCGCCGACATCGTCTCGGTGATTGATGGCATCGCCTTCCAGACCAACATCCTGGCGTTGAACGCCGCTGTGGAAGCCGCGCGCGCGGGGGAACAGGGCAAGGGCTTCGCCGTGGTCGCGGGTGAAGTGCGCAACCTGGCGCAGCGCGCCGCGCAGGCCGCCAAAGAGATCAAGACCCTGATTGAAGCGTCGGTAGATACGGTGCAGGCCGGCTCGGCCCAGGTGGCGGCCGCGGGCCAGACCATGCAGGAAATCGTGGCGTCCGTGCAGCGGGTGACGGACATCATGGGCGAGATCTCGGCCGCCTCGGCCCAACAGGCCAGCGGCATCGATCAGGTCAGCCTGGCGGTCTCGCAAATGGATGAGGTAACGCAGCAGAACGCGGCGTTGGTGGAAGAGGCGTCAGCCGCCGCCTCCGCGATGGAGGAGCAGGCGCGCCGCTTGTCCGAGGCGACCGCCGTATTCAAGACACAGTCGGGGCAAGTGATTGACGCCACGCCGGTAGTGGCATCCCCGCTTGCCCACGCCAAGCCCTCGGCGCGCTTGTCGCGGTCTTGATTCGGCGCCAGCCTGCGCGGGCCGCAAGGCCCTGCGCAGGCTTGTCAGATCAGACGACTGCCGGCGCCCGGCGGCGCAGCAAGGCGTACAGGATGATGGCGCCGAAGGTGGCGGTACCGATGCCGCCCAGCATGAAATCGCCCAGCTTGATCGTGAAGTCGCCCGCGCCCAGCACCAGAGTCACGGCGGCCACGATCAGGTTGCGGTTGTCGCTGAAGTCCACCTGGTTGACCACCCAGATGCGGGCGCCGGCGATCGCGATCAGGCCGAACACCACGACTGACATACCGCCCAGGACCGGGCCCGGAATCGTCTGGATCAGCGCGCCGAACTTGGGCGAGAAGCCCAGCACGATGGCGATCAGCGCGGCCACCACGAAGACCAGCGTGGAATAAATGCGGGTAACCGCCATCACGCCGATGTTCTCGGCGTAGGTCGTGACGCCCGTGCCGCCCACCGCGCCCGACACCATCGTTGCCACGCCGTCGCCGACGAAGGCGCGGCCCAGATAACGGTCCAGGTCCTGCCCGGTCATGGCGCTGACCGCCTTCACGTGGCCCAGGTTTTCCGCGACCAGGATGATCGCAACCGGCACGATCAGGCCCATGGCTTCGGCCTTGAAGACAGGCGCCGCGAAATGCGGCAGCCCGATCCAGGCGGCCGCCGCCACGCCGGAGAAGTCGATCGGCTTGCCCAGCCCCATGCCGTTAGCCAGCACGGCGTAGATCACGCAGGCCAGGATCAGGCCGACCAGGATCAACAGCCGCTGGACCATGCCCTTCGTATAGACGGCGATGCCGCCCACGCAGACGATGGTGACCAGCGCCATGAAGGTATCGAAGCCCGATGCCCCCATGGCGCCCTTGGCCGCAATCGGCGCCAGGTTCAGCCCGATCACGGCGACGACCGCGCCCGTCACCACGGGCGGCATCAGCGTATCGATCCAGTTGGCCCCGCCGCCCGCGCGCGCATTCACGATCCAGACGATGACGCCGATCAGCGTATAGACCAGCCCGCAGGCGATGATGGCGCCCAGCGCCACCCCGATGTTCGCGTTGGCCCCGCCCCCGGCGTACCCCGTCACGGCAATGACGCCGCCGATGAAGGCAAAGCTGGAGCCCAGATAGCTGGGCACGCGGCCACCCACGAACAGGAAGAAGATCAGCGTGCCGATCCCCGACATCAGGATGGCGACGTTGGGGTCAAAGCCCATCAGCAGGGGCGCCAGCACGGTCGAGCCGAACATCGCAACCACGTGCTGCGCGCCCATGGCGACGTTCTTGGGCCAGGACAGCCGTTCATCGGGCGCGATGATGACGCCAGGTTCGGCGTCGTCCGCCAGGCGCCAACGCGGGAAATAGGAATTGGACATGGGAATCCCAAAGAAGGTGTTGGGGTGAGCGGGCGCCAGTGTAAAGGGGGCCACGAAAACGGGGCAATGCTTAAGTTCGCAACGAAAATGCCGTAGCTAGGGAAAGCCCCAAGATCAATAACCGAACGGAGCCATCATGGCGACCAATCCCATCAGCGGCGTTTCCCGAATCAACTCGATGGCCGACCTGTGGGCCGAACGAATTCAGGCCAACAAAGAAGCCAAGTCGGCCGCCGGCGGCGAAGCGGTCTCGGTCAGCGCCGAAGGCTCGATCCACGTCAACACGCCGGGCGCCTCGAAGGTGAATACCGCGAAGGCCACCGAGGAAACCGACAACGACGACGCATACACCCGTCAGATCAAGGCCTTGCAAAAACAGCTCAAGCAGATCATGGACCAGATCGCCAGGGTCAAGGCCAGCGGCATGTCGGACGAAATGAAGGCGCAGCAGATGCTGGCGCTTAATACCCAAGCCGTGCAGATCCAGAACCAGATTTCCCAGGTGTTGGCGCAGCAGGCGCGCGACGCACAACGCAACAGCGCCTAGGCGACGGCCTGAGGCCAGCGCGATGACGCGGGCGCCCCGATAGCGGGCGCCAGCATCGGCGCGTGCGCGCGCATCCGGGCATCGGCACCGGCGCCTGAGCATCGGGCGCCCCCGATGATGATGCGCATCAAAATTTCTGATTGGACGCGTAGCAGACCAGACATTACTGTCTCCGGACAAATTAAAACTACGGAGACAAACCATGCATGCAATGCGCACAGCACTTGCAGGAGCGCTGCTGGCCGTCTGCTCGGCCCCTGCCCTGGCCGGCACCGTCACGGTCATCACGTCGTTCCCCAAGGACCTGACCCAGGCCTACAAGAGCGCCTTCGAGAAGGCCAATCCCGGCATCACGCTGGAAATTCTGAACAAGAACACCGTGTCGGGCATCGCCTACGTGCGCGAAACGCCCGCCGGCCAACGTCCCGAAGTGTTCTGGGCAAGCGCCCCTGACGCCTTCGAAGTGCTGGGCCGCGACAAGCTGCTGGCCAAGTCGTCCGACGTGGCGAATAAAGATGTGCCGGACAAGATCGGCAACTACCCCATCAATGACCCCTCGGGCATGTACCTGGGCCAGGCGCTGGCCGGCTACGGCATTGTCTACAACACGCGCTATATCGCAGCGCACAAGATTCCCGCGCCCGTGGAATGGAAAGACCTGCTGTCGCCGAAATGGTTTGGCCACGTGGGCATTACGTCTCCGTCGCGCTCGGGCACGATGCACCTGACGGTGGAAACCATTCTGCAAGGCGAAGGCTGGGATGACGGCTGGAACACGTTGCTGCGCATGTCGGGCAACAGCAGCGCCGTGACCGAGCGTTCGTTCGGCGTACCGGACGGTGTCAACAACGGCCAGTTCGGCGCGGGCCCGGTCATCGACTTCTTCGGCCTGTCCAGCAAGTACTCCAAGTTCCCGGTGGAATTCGTCTACCCGTCCGAAACCGCCATCGTGCCGGCCAACATCGCGTTGATCGAGGGCGCCAAGAACACGGAAGAAGGCAAGAAGTTCATCGCCTTCACGTTGAGCCAGGCGGGCCAGGAATTGCTGCTGGAACCGAAGATCTCGCGTCTGCCGGTGCTGCCGTACACGGCGCTTGCCGGCAAGATTCCGCCGGGCTACCCGGACCCGGCCGAGATCGCGCGCCGCAGCAAGGTCCAGTTCAATGCAGACCTGTCGCAGACGCGCTACTACGTCGTGCAATCGCTGTATGACCAAACAGTCACCTTCCGTCTGAAGGAATTGCAGGCCGCCACCAAGGCCATCTACGACGCCGAAGCCAAGCTGGGCGACAAGGCCAAGAGCGGCAAAGCCGCCGAGCTGCTGGCCCAGGCGCGCAAGCTCGCGTGGGCGCCGCTGGTCGATGGCAAGCAGGCCGCCGACCCGGCGTTCCTGGCGATCTTCGCCGGCAACAAGAAGGACGCCGCCGTCAACCAGCAGATCACGCAGCTGGAAGGCGAATGGAACGGCAAGTCCAAGGCGAACTACGAAGAAGCCGTGAAGCTGGCCAAGCAGGCCGCGGCACTCTAAGCCGCTACTCCGCGACCGGCGCGACGGCGGACGGACACTTCAGCCCGCCCGCCGCCGCCCTCCCCTGGCAACGATTTCGGGAATCTCGATGAATTCTTCGGGCCACTCACGCCTGCCCGCCGGCCCCGTCATGGTGGCGCTGCTGGTGTTCGGCTTTCTGCTGCTTTTCCTGGCCGTGCCCGTAGGCACGGTCTTCTACAGCGCCTTCGTGAACGCCGATGGCAGTTTCACGATGGGCCACTTCGGCGCGTTCTTCAACCAGCCGCTGATGCAGGAAGCGTTTTTCAACAGCCTGTATGTGGCGGGGTGGTCGGCGCTGCTGGCGTCGTTGATCGCCGTGCCGCTGGCGTATTTCACCGTACGCTTCGACTTTCGCGGCGCACTCATCATCCAGACGCTGGGCGTGCTGCCGCTGATCATGCCGCCGTTTGTGGGCGCGGTGGCGATGCAACTGATCTTCGGACGGTCGGGCAGCGTCAACCTGCTGCTGAACGACTGGTTCGGCTTCACGATTCCCTTCATGGAAGGCCTGAACGGCGTCATCTTTGTGGAAGCGCTGCACTACTTCCCGTTCATCCTGATGAACCTGGTCGTGGCGCTGCGCAACATCGACGGCGCCATGGAAGAAGCCGCATTCAATCTGGGTTCGCGCGGGTTCCGGCTGTTTCGCCGCGTGATCTTTCCGCTGGCGCTGCCGGGCTATGTGGCGGGCGCATCGCTGGTGTTCGTCAAGGTGTTTGACGACCTGGGCACCCCGCTTGTGCTGGGCACCACCAACATGCTGGCGCCGCAAGCGTACTTGCGCATCACGCAGGTGGGGCTGGAAGATCCGCTGGGCTATGTGATCAGCGTGATCATGATTGCGTTCTCGATTCTGGCGTTGTGGCTGTCGGCGCGCGTGCTCAAGGGCCGCGACTACTCCACGCTGCAAAAGGGTGGCAATTCCATCCAGAAGCGCAAGCTGGGGCCGATGGAAAGCGTGCTGGCCTATGGCTGGATCATCCTGGTGCTGCTGCTGGTGCTGTCGCCGCACATGGGCGTGCTGCTGCTGTCCCTGGCCAGCGTCTGGAGCTTTGCGCCGCTGCCTGACGGCTACACGCTGGCGCATTACTCGGCGGTGTTCTCCGAGTCGCAGGGCATGATTGCGAACACCCTGCTCTATTGCGGCCTGGCCGCAGGCGTGGACGTCATCCTCGGCACAGCAATTGCCTACCTGATGCTGCGCACCCGCCTGCCGGCGCGCCAGTGGCTGGACCTCATGGCGTCTGCCGCGCTGGCGATTCCGGGCATCGTGCTGGCGATCGGCTTTCTGCGCACGTTCCGGGGGATCGAGCTTCCTGGCACGGGCACGCTACTGACGTCGTCGTGGATCATCATCATGATTGCGTATTCCGTCAGGCGCCTGCCTTACGCGCTGCGGTCGTGCGTGGCGTCGTTGCAGCAGATCAACGTGTCGCTTGAGGAAGCCGCGCAATCACTCGGCGCCACGCGCATGAGCACGATTCGCCGCATCGTCGTGCCCTTGATGGCGGGCGGCATGCTGGCCGGTTTTGTGACCAGCTTCGTGACGGCGGCGGTAGAGCTGTCGGCCACCATCATGCTGGTCACGAAAGACAGCCAGGCGCCCATGAGCTACGGCATCTATCTGTATATGCAAAGCGCGGCGGGCCGGGGGCCCGGCGCCGCGCTGGGTGTGCTGGCGGTGGCCGCGGTGGCTATCGGCACGTATGTATCGCACTTGCTGGTGGAGCGCGCGCAGTCGCGCCAGCGTCCGGCACGCACTGAAGGGGAATCCGCATGAAGAAAGTCAGCGTCGAGTGCCGCAACATCCGCCTGTCTTACGGCAAGACGGAAGTGCTGAAGGACGTCAACATCCATATCGAGCCGGGCGAGTTCTTTGCGCTGCTGGGGCCGTCGGGCTCCGGCAAGTCCACGCTGCTGCGCCTGATCGCCGGCTTCAACCGCCATAGCGCGGGGCAGTTGCTGGTGGACGGCAAAGACATCACCGGCACCCCGCCCTGGGACCGCAACATCGGCATGGTGTTCCAGAACTACGCGCTGTGGCCGCACATGACGGTGTGGGACAACGTGGCGTTTGGTCTGGTCGAACGCAAGCTGCCCAAGGCGGAAATCCGCGCCAAGGTGGAAGCCGCGCTGGAACTGGTGGGGCTGTCGCAATACGGCAAGCGCCGTCCGAATCAGTTGTCGGGCGGCCAGCAGCAACGCGTGGCGCTGGCCCGCACCATCGTCATCGAACCGCAGGTGCTGTTGCTGGATGAACCCTTGTCGAACCTGGACAAGAAGCTGCGCGTGCAGATGCGCCAGGACTTGCTCAGCCTGCAACGGCGGCTGGGCATCACCACCATCTTCGTCACGCATGATCAGGAAGAAGCCATGACCACGGCCGACCGGATGGCGGTGCTGGACCACGGCGTAGTGCAGCAGATTGGCGCGCCCAGCACCTTGTTCGACTATCCGGTCAACCGCTTCGTGGCCAACTTCGTGGGCACGATGAACGTGCTGGAAGGCAATGTGCGCGAACGCACCAGCGGCAGCGTCGTGCTGGCGGTGGAAGGCGTGGGCGACTTGCATTTGCCGCTGACGGCCGAGGCACCGGCCGCCACGCGGCTGGCAGCCAGCTTCCGGCCGCACACGGTGCAGATCGAAATGGCCGATGGTTTGGGTGATGCGCGCTATGTGTGGCTGCCGGGCATTGTGGAAAGCAGCGAGTTCCTGGGCGAGTTCACGCGCTATCAGGTGTTGATTGGCGAGCAGCGGCTGACGGCGGATCAGTCGCACCTGGCGGGCCTGTCGCCCTTCCCGCCTGGCGCACCCGTATCAATCGGACTGGAACCGACCCAAGTGCGGCTGCTCGCGGCCTAAACTTGCGGCCATGGAAATCTATCAGATCCGCGCCTTCGTCACGGTTGCCCGGCTGGGCAATCTGACGAAGGCGGCCGAAGCGCTGTCGCTGACTCAGCCCGCTGTCACCGCGCAGATCAAGGCGCTGGAACAGAGCCTGGGCGTCGCGTTGTTCGACCGCAGTGGCGGCCGCCTGGCGCTGGCCAAGGCGGGTGAAGTGCTGTTGCCCACGGCCGAATCGTTGCTGGTGCTGGGCGCACAGTTGAAGTCCGAAGCGCAGCAGTTGCAGGGCAGCCTGCATGGCGTGGTGGAACTCGGCGTGCCGAGCGAGAAGCCGGATTTCCTGCGCCTGGGCGAATTGGCTTCGGCCGTGACGCAACGCCTGCCGCTCGTGGAATTGAAAACGCAGACCTTGCCCACCGCCACGCTGGCCGAACAGGTCAGCACCGGCCGTCTGCCCGCGGCGCTGACCATCGCAGCCAATCCGCCGCGTGGCGTGCTGTGGCTGCCCTTGCGCAGCGTGCGTTACCGCATCGCCATGCCTCGCGAACACGCCGCCGTGCTCAAGCGCGGCGGCTGGCGTGAAGTGGCGCAACTGCCTTGGCTTGACGGCCCGTCTGGCAGCCACACGCACCTGCTGCTGCGAGACATGTTCGAACGCCACGGTTTGTCGCCGCGCATCGTGATGCAGCACGACGACCAGGCGAATCTGGATGCGCTGGTGCGCGCGGGGGCCGGTTGCGCCCTGCTGCGCGAAGAGACCGCGCTGGCGGGTGCCGCGTCGAACGATTTCATCGTGTGGGGCCAGGCACGCGTTGACGCCATGCTAGGCTTCATCCTGCCCTATGAGCGCGCTAGCGAGCCCGCGCTAGTCGCGTTAAGCTCGATCATTCAAACCATCTGGAAGCCGCGCGCGGCCATCACGCCGGCCCAGCTTTAAGCCTATTCCGCATCATCACTCAATGACTGAAATATGGTTCATCCGCCATGGCGAAACCGACTGGAACCGCCAGCGCCGCCTGCAAGGCTGGAAAGACATTCCCCTGAACGAATTTGGCGTCAACCAAGCCAGCCTGCTGGCCGCGCGCCTGCGCGAAGAGGCCCGCCACACGCCCATCCACGCCATCTACAGCAGCGATCTGCAACGCGCTCACGCCACTGCCGTGCCTGTATCCGAACAACTGGGCCTGCGCGTGCGTGTGGAACCGGGCATCCGCGAACGCGGTTTTGGTGTGCTTGAAGGGCTGGATCACGAACGTATCGACGTGCTGGCGCCGGAAGCTGCCGCCGCCTGGAAAAGCCGCGATCCGCTGCGCCCGCTGGACGGCGGCGAGACGCTGGGCCAATTCCAGTCGCGCGTGGTCTCCACCGTGGACGACATCGCCAGCCGTCACGACGGCGAACGCATCCTGCTGTTTACGCACGGCGGCGTGCTGGACATCATCTGGCGCCATGCCTCGGGCGTGCCGCTAAATGCACCGCGCGACGCGGCACTGCTGAACGTCAGCATCAACCGAGTCGGCATCCAGGGCCGCAAATGGAAAGTGCTGGACTGGGGTGATGTGGGCCACATCGCAGATGAGGTTGGCGACGACGTGGTGCCGTAAAACGCTGGCGTGGTCACATGCGGCAGGGCACGCCCGCCGCAGGTTTGCACATCGCCGGTTCTAACGCCGCTGGCGCGATGTGTTCTTTCATCACGCGGCGCGTGCTGCCCTCACCCGGCTTTACGCGGTTTGCGCGGCGCATCGCGCGCCAGCTTGTCGTACACCGCGTTGGGCAGCAGGCGCATCAGCTTGGCCACCACACCCATCTGCCACGGAATCACCTTGTACGACGTGCCGCGTGTAATCGCCGCATGCGCGCGCTGCGCAAAAGCGTCCGCTTCCATCAAAAACGGCATCGAGTACGGGTTCTTCGCCGTCATCGCGGTCTTGATGTAGCCGGGCGCAATCGTCACCACCCGGATACCGTCAGCCGCCAGCTCCAGCCGCAGGCTTTCGCAATAGGTCACCACCGCCGATTTGGACGCGCTGTACGCGCCTGCCCCCGGCAGCCCGCGCACGCCCGCCACGCTGGCGATGCCAACCAAACGGCCTGATCCGGCGGCGCGCATGGCGCCGACAAAGGGCTCGAAGGTAGCCACGGTGGCCAGCAAGTTGGTATCGACGATGGCTTTGAAGACGTCGTAGTCCTCACCGTGCTCGGTCAACGTGCCCGCACTGATGCCGGCGCTGGCGATGACCACATCCACCCTGCCCTGGCAAAACGCAATGAAATCGGCCGCCGCCGCATGCAGCGCGGCGCGGTCGCGCACGTCTACCGCATAGCAGCGATGCTCGCCGGGCAAGCTGTCGGCCAGTTCACGCAGCGCGTCTTCGCGCCGGCCCAAGAGTCCCAGCGTGGCGCCCGATGCGGCGTACTGCTGCGCCAGGGCGCGGCCCAGGCCACTGCTGGCGCCGGTAATGAAGACTCTGTTCATGGATCGTCGTAGGCGAAGAGGAGACGCAAGAATGGAAAAAGGGCGACCCTTTTTCAAGGGCCGCCCCGGCATCCTACCTCAAGCCCGCGGGCTTGGCGCGATGGCTTTAGCCTTGTCCGCTGAGCGATGCGTGCAGATCCTGCAACGGGTAGACCTGAAGGCCCAGGCCCTGGCGCAGATACTGCATGCCTTCGACCGCGGCGCGGGCGCCGGCGATGGTGGTGAAGAACGTGACGCGAGCGGCCAGCGACTGCGTGCGGATGGTGCGCGAGTCAACGATGGCGTTGCGACGTTCTTCGACGGTGTTGATGACCAGCGCGATTTCGCCGTTCTTCACCATGTCGACGATGTGCGGACGGCCTTCCGTGACCTTGTTCACCACTTGCACGGGGATGCCGGCAGCTTCGATCTCGGCGGCGGTGCCACGCGTGGCGACCAGCTTGAAGCCCAGGGCATGCAGGCCGCGCGCCACTTCCACGGCGCGGGGCTTGTCCTGGTTCTTCACGCTGATGAACACCGTGCCGGAATCCGGCAGGCGCACGCCAGCGGCCAGCTGCGACTTCACGAAGGCTTCGCCGAAGCTCATGCCCACGCCCATCACTTCACCGGTCGACTTCATTTCCGGACCCAGAATGGTGTCCACGCCCGGGAACTTCACGAACGGGAACACGGCTTCCTTGACCGAGAAGTAAGGCGGCACGACTTCCTTCGTGATGCCTTGCGCCGCCAGCGTCTGGCCAGCCATGGCGCGCGCGGCGATCTTGGCCAGTTGCAGGCCGGTGGCCTTGGACACGTAAGGCACCGTACGCGACGCGCGCGGGTTCACTTCCAGCACGTAGACGTCGCCGCCCTGGATGGCGAACTGCACGTTCATCAGGCCGCTTACGTTCAAGGCCTTGGCCATCATCGTGGTCTGGCGCTTGATCTCGGCGATGACTTCCGCCGACAGCGAGTACGGGGGCAGGCTGCAAGCCGAGTCGCCCGAGTGCACGCCAGCCTGTTCGATGTGTTCCATGACGCCACCGATGAAGACGGTTTCGCCATCGGCCAGGCAGTCCACGTCGACTTCGGTGGCGTTGTTCAGGAAGCGGTCCAGCAGCACGGGCGAGTCATTGCTGACCTTCACGGCCTCGCGCATGTAGCGCTCGAGGTCTTGCTGCTCGTGCACGATTTCCATGGCGCGGCCGCCCAGCACGTAGCTGGGGCGAACGACCAGCGGGTAGCCGATTTCGGTGGCATGGGCCAGGGCCTCGCCTTCGGTGCGCGCGGTGCGGTTGGGCGGCTGACGCAGACCCAGCTTGTTCAGCAGCTTCTGGAAGCGTTCGCGGTCTTCAGCAACGTCGATGGATTCCGGGCTGGTGCCGATGATCGGCACGCCGTTGGCTTCCAGGGCACGCGCCAGCTTCAACGGGGTCTGGCCGCCGTACTGGACGATCATGCCGACCGGGTTTTCCTTGTGGACGATTTCCAGCACGTCTTCCAAGGTCAGCGGTTCGAAGTACAGGCGATCCGACGTGTCGTAGTCGGTAGACACGGTTTCCGGGTTGCAGTTGACCATGATGGTCTCGTACCCGTCTTCGCGCAGCGCCAGCGCGGCATGCACGCAGCAGTAGTCGAACTCGATGCCCTGGCCGATACGGTTCGGGCCACCGCCCAGCACCACGATCTTCTTGCGATCGGTGGGGGCGGCTTCGCACTCTTCCTCGTACGTGGAGTACATGTAGGCGGTGCGGGTGGCGAATTCGGCGGCGCAGGTGTCCACGCGCTTGTAGACCGGGCGCACATTCAGCTGGTGACGCAGCTTGCGGACTTCGGATTCAGCGGAATCCAGCAGGAACGCCAGGCGGCGGTCGGAGAAACCGCGGCGCTTCAGTTCCCACAGGGTGGCGTAGTCCAGATCGGCCAGCGTCTTTTGTTCCAGCGCCAGTTCGATGTCGACGATTTCCTTGATCTGCGACAGGAACCACGGGTCGATGTGCGTGATGTTGTGCACTTCGTCCAGCGTGAAGCCTTGCGCAAAGGCATCGCCCACGTACCAGATGCGTTCCGGACCGGGCTCGCCCAGTTCGACTTGCAGCTTTTCGCGGTCGGTGGTTTTTTGGTTCAGGCCGTCGACGCCCACTTCCAGACCACGCAGCGCCTTCTGGAACGATTCCTGGAAGGTGCGGCCGATGGCCATGACTTCACCCACGGACTTCATCTGGGTGGTCAGGCGCGCGTCGGCGGTGGGGAATTTTTCGAATGCGAAACGCGGCACCTTGGTGACGACGTAGTCGATCGACGGTTCGAACGAGGCGGGCGTGGCGCCGCCGGTGATTTCGTTCTTGAGCTCGTCCAGCGTGTAGCCCACGGCCAGGCGCGCGGCGACCTTGGCGATGGGAAAGCCGGTGGCCTTGGATGCCAGCGCCGACGAACGCGACACGCGCGGGTTCATCTCGATGACGATCATGCGGCCGTCACGCGGGTTGACCGCGAACTGCACGTTCGAACCACCCGTATCCACACCGATCTCGCGCAACACCGCGATCGATGCGTTACGCATGATCTGGTATTCCTTGTCGGTCAGCGTCTGGGCCGGCGCCACGGTGATGGAGTCACCGGTGTGCACGCCCATCGGGTCCAGGTTTTCGATCGAGCAGACGATGATGCAGTTGTCCGCCTTGTCGCGGACCACTTCCATCTCGAATTCCTTCCAGCCCAGCAGCGACTCTTCGATCAGCAGTTCGCTGGTCGGCGAGGCTTCCAGACCGCGGCGGCAGATGGTTTCGAACTCTTCGGCGTTGTAGGCGATACCACCGCCCGAGCCACCCATGGTGAAGCTGGGGCGAATGACGGCCGGGAAACCCGAGGTGCCGACTTCGGAAGCGATGCGGCGCTGCACTTCCCAGGCTTCGTCCATGCTGTGGGCCACGCCCGACTTGGCCGATTCCAGGCCGATGTCGGTCATGGCCTGCTTGAACTTCTGGCGGTCTTCGGCCTTTTCGATGGCGTGCTCGTTGGCGCCGATCAGTTCCACGTTGTGCTTTTTCAGCACGCCGTGGTGGGCCAGGTCCAGTGCGCAGTTCAGCGCGGTCTGGCCGCCCATGGTCGGCAGCAGCGCATCGGGCTTTTCGCGCTCGATGATCTTTTCAACGGCTTGCCAGGTGATGGGCTCGATGTAGGTGACGTCGGCCGTTTCCGGGTCCGTCATGATCGTGGCCGGGTTGCTGTTCACCAGGATGGTGCGGTAACCCTCAGCCTTGAGCGCCTTGCACGCCTGTGCGCCGGAATAGTCGAATTCGCAGGCCTGCCCGATGATGATGGGGCCGGCGCCGATGATGAGAATACTTTTTAGGTCTGTACGCTTGGGCATGATGCAATCTTTACTTTTGGCCGGACATCAGGGCGATGAACTTGTCGAACAGTTCAAGGATGTCGTGCGGACCCGGGCTGGCTTCGGGGTGACCCTGGAAGCAGAAGGCCGGGCGGTCGGTGAGCTCGAAGCCCTGCAAGGTGCCGTCGAACAGCGACACGTGCGTCACGCGCGCATTGGCCGGCAGGCTGGCCGCGTCAACCGCGAAGCCATGGTTCTGGCTCGTGATGAACACGCGCTTGGACTGCAGGTCCTGCACAGGGTGGTTCGCGCCATGGTGGCCGGTCTTCATCTTGAGCGTCTTGCCGCCCACGGCCAGGCCCATGATCTGGTGGCCCAGGCAGATGCCGAATACCGGCAGCTTCTTGTCCAGGAACACGCGCGTGGCGTCGATGGCGTAGTCGCAAGGCTCGGGGTCGCCGGGGCCGTTGGACAGGAACACGCCGTCGGGATTGAGCTTCAGGACGTCTTCAGCGCTGGTTTGCGCCGGCACCAAGGTCAGGCGGCAACCGCGGTCAGCCAAGAGGCGCAAGATGTTGGTCTTGATGCCGAAGTCGTAAGCGACGACGTGGAACTTGGACTGGTCAGGCTTGGAAAAGCCTTCGCCCAGTTGCCAGGTGCCTTCGGTCCATTCAGAGCTGCTCTTGACCGAGACAACCTTGGCCAGATCCTGGCCGGCCATGCCGGCAAAGCCTTGAGCCAGTTCAACCGCGCGTTCTGCGTCGGTGCCGACGAAGATGCAGCCGCCTTGGGCGCCTTTTTCACGCAGGATGCGCGTGAGCTTGCGGGTGTCGATGCCAGAAATGGCGACGATGCCCTGCGCGGCCAGATAGTCGGGCAGGGATTGCGTGGAACGGAAGTTCGACACGCGGGCGGGACAGTCGCGGACCACAAGTCCGGCGGCATAGACGCGATTGGCTTCCACGTCTTCGGCGTTGACGCCGGTGTTGCCAATATGCGGATACGTCAGCGTGACGATCTGTCCGCTATAGCTGGGATCGGTGAGAATTTCCTGGTACCCGGTCATCGCGGTGTTGAACACCACTTCGGCAACGGTATGGCCAGGCGCACCGATCGACACGCCTCGAAAAATGGTACCGTCCGCCAGAGCCAGAATTGCAGGAGGGAAGCGGTTGATCCCCTCGGGAAAAAGTTGCGGCAGCACAGTAAACCCCGGTTTTAGAATCGATAATCAAACCTTCGGATTATACCTCGACCGGCCGGCTTTCCCGGCGAACCGCGCCAAATAAGGCCCGAACGGGCGATTCCCCCCGTTTCAGCGCAGGCACGCGGCCTCCTGCTTGTGGGCGGCGGCGGGCAAGCAGCGGCAGTGATACGCTTACAGCACCTTCAACCCTTGCCGTTGTGAGCCGTAACTGTCCATGTCCAGCCAACTTGACGCCCTGCGCAATCACACCACCGTTGTCGCCGACACCGGGGATTTTGAAGCGATGAAGGCGCTGCGTCCCACCGACGCCACCACTAATCCGTCCCTGATTCTGAAAGCCGTGCAGCAGGATGCGTACCGCCCGCTGCTGGAAAAAACCGCCCGCGATCACGGCGGCGCCTCCACGCCCGAACTCGTTGACCGCCTGCTGGTGTCGTTTGGCCGGGCCATTTTGAATATTGTGCCGGGGCGCGTGTCGACGGAAGTCGACGCCCGCCTGTCGTTCGACACCCGCGCCACCATCGAACGCGCCCGCGGCCTGATCGCCCTGTATGAAGCCGCCGGCGTGCCGCGCGAGCGCGTGCTGATCAAGATCGCGTCTACGTGGGAAGGCATCCAGGCCGCCCGCGTGCTGCAAGCCGAAGGCGTGCGCTGCAACCTGACGCTGCTGTTCTCGCTGCCGCAGGCCGTGGCTTGCGCCGATGCCAAGGTGCAGCTGATTTCGCCCTTTGTCGGCCGCATCTACGACTGGTACAAGAAGTCCGCCGGCGCCGCCTGGGTCGAAGCCGACAACGCAGGCGCACGCGACCCGGGCGTGCTGTCCGTGACGCGCATTTACCGTTATTACAAACAGCACGGAATTCCTACCGAAATCATGGGCGCCAGCTTCCGCAACGCCGGCCAGATTCTGGCGCTGTCGGGCTGCGACCTGCTGACGATCAGCCCTGATCTTCTGAAGCAGTTGTCCACCACCGAAGGCGACGCGCCGGCGCAATTGCGCGCTGACGACACCGGTGAAGCCATCGCCCCCATCGGCGCGGATGAAATCACGTTCCGCACCTTGCTCAATGACGACGCGATGGCCTCCGAAAAGCTGTCGGAAGGCATCCGCCTGTTCGTGGCGGACGCCGTCAAGCTGGATGCGCTGATCGAGGCGCAACGCGGGTAATCGCGCCGCATCTGCCACCCCATCGGCGCGCGCCGACGTTTGGGCACGGCGCTTGCTGATGAGGTGGCGGCAGGTTTACCGGTGATCGTGCGAATGCACCTGCAACGCTTCCAGGAAGCGCGACACCATGTTGTAGGCGGCCACCGTCGCAGTCAGTTCAACGATTAATTTTTCCGAACCCATTGCGGCGCGCGCAGCTTGAAAGACCGGTTCCGGCACTTGAACGTGGCGTGTCATGGCGTCGGTGTAGGCCAGCACCGCCTTTTCGCGTTCGCTGAACAGGCTTGAGCTTTCCCAGGTATCCAGTGCATCCAGTTGCGCCTGCGTGACGCCTTCTTTCAGGGCAATCGGCGCGTGCTGGTCGGCTTCGTAGGGCGCGCCGTTAATGGCCGCCACCCGCATGATGACGAGTTCCCGCAGGTCACCCGGCAAGGTGCTGAGCTGCCGGATTGAGGTCAGATAGTTCAGCCAGCCACCCGCCACGGCGGGGCTGTGCAGCAGCATTTGGTACAGGTGCAGCACACTGCCGCGCTCGGCGACGATGCGGTCCACAAGGGGCCGTGCTTCGGGATGAGTCAGATCGGCGTAGGGTAGACGAGCCATGAAATCTCCATATAGATGACTGCGCTGCAGATGCACACATTCGTACAATTTCTTTGACATAATGACAGCATATTGCGCGCCCAGGACCCCCCGCCCAGAATGAATGCGCCTCCCCAATCCCATCCGCCAGTCACGCTCGCCAACTGCGATAGCGAACCGATACATGTACCGGGCGCCATCCAGCCGTTGGGCGCGCTGCTGGCGTTTGATGCGGAGGGAATGCTGCAATTCGCCAGCGAAAATGCGCCTGACTTGCTGGGCGCGCCGCTCACGCTGGGGCAAGCCTGCACACCCGGCGCGCTGCCGCCCAGCCTGACGCATTATCTGTCGGTCTGGCTGGGCAATGCAGACCCGATTTTCGACCCGCTGACCATCGTGCTCAACGATGCCACGTTCGACGTGATTGGCCATCGAAACGTGGACGGCCTGACCGTCATTGAACTGGAACGCCGCCCCGACGACGTGGGCGTGGCCGACCCCGCTCATATTTATCGCAGCATAGAACGGGTGCGCCGGCAGCCTGATGTAGCCGGGCTGCTCGACAGCGCGGTGCGCGAAGTGCATCGCGCGACCGGTTTTGACCGCGTCATGGCCTACCGATTTCACCCCGACGACAGCGGCGAAATCGTCACGGAGCGGCACCACGAATCGTTGGATGACTGGGTGGGCAGGCGCTACCCTGCCGGTGACATTCCGGCCCAGGCGCGCCGCTTGTACACCGTCAACACGCTGCGTCAGATTGCGGATGCGCGCTACACGCCCGTGCGCGTGCTGGGTGCGCCGTGCGCAGACCCGAAGCCGCTGGACATGAGCTTTTCATCACTACGCAGCGTGTCGCCGATTCACCTGGAGTACATGGCCAACATGGGCGTAGAGGCGTCGATGAGCCTGTCGATCGTGATCGGCGGCCGGCTCTGGGGCATGATCGCCTGCCACCACCATTCACCGCACCCCCTCCCCTACCCCGCGCGACTGGCTTGCGAAGCGCTGGCGCAAGTGCTGTCTGCCGCGCTGGCCAACATCGAAGGCGCCGCGCGCGCAGAGCAATCGCGGCGCAATGCCGAGCTGGTCAGCGAACTGACCGAACGCGCATCCGCCTCGGAAAACCTGCATCTGGCCTTGTCAGGCGGCGCGGAAACGCCGGCCTCGCTGGTTCCGAACGACGCGGCACTGTGTTTGTGGGGCAATAGCGTCACGGTGTTTGGCGGCATCGCCCCACGCGGCGAACTCGTCGGCATTCTGTGCGCGCTGGATCAAAGCGGCCAGCGCCTGGTGCACACCGACAACATCGCGCGCGACTACCCTGGCCTGCAAACGGACCTTGTGCCGTACGCGGGCCTGCTTGCCTGCAAGTTCGACCCGATGAACAACGGCTGGCTGATCTGGCTGCGCAAAGAGCAGATCGAAACGCTGGTGTGGGGCGGCAAACCCGAAAAACAATATGCCGTGGGCAGCCAGGGCCCGCGCCTGACGCCGCGTGGTTCATTCGAAGCGTGGCGCGAAGTGGTGCGTGGCACGAGCACGCCGTGGCTGGCGGCGGAACTGGAAGCGGCTGACAACCTGCGCGACGAGCTATCCCATATTGCGACCAGCCGCGCCGCTGATGTCGACCGCGCCCGCACCGCGCTGCTGGCCATGCTGGGCCATGACTTGCGCGACCCGCTGCAATCCATTTCCATGGCGGCCACGCTGTTGTCGAAGACGGATTCCGGCGCCCGCATGGGCGAGCGCATCCGCTATTCCAGCGGCCGCATGCAACGCCTGATCTCGCAGGTGCTGGACCTGTCGCGGCTGCAAGGCGGCATGGGGCTGGGCATCCAGAAGCGGCTGTGCAATCTGACTGAACTGATGAATGGGCTGATCGCCGAAAAGCGTCAGGCCTATCCCGGCCTGCTGATCGAACCCGACGTGGCCCCGGATCTTGCGTTGATGGCCGACACCGACCGCATCGCCCAGGTCATCACCAACCTGATGAGCAACGCGCGCCAACACGGCGCCCCGCGCCAGCCCATCGTCGTTCAGGCGCATCAGGTGGATGACGATATTGAATTGCGCGTCATCAACCATGGCGCGCCCATTGCAGAAGACGTGCTGACGCACTTGTTTTCGCCTTTCAAGCCCGAATCGCTGGGCCATTCGCGCAATCGCAATGGCTTGGGGCTGGGCCTGTACATTGCTGACCAGGTCGTGCGCGACCATGAAGGCGAGATCTCGGTAGCGTGCCGCGACGGCCTGGTCATATTCACGGTGATGTTGCCGCGCGGAGAGTGCGGCGCAAGCACCCCTTGATAAATTTGGAGACTTCTTTTGGATGAAGTACGCGCGGTTCGCGTCCTGCTGGTTGACGACAATGAAATGGGCTCGGAGCTGCTGGCCGAATTCCTGACGCTTTCGGGGCTGGAGGCGCGTTGCGCAGCCACCGGTGAAGCAGCGCTGGAACTGGTTGACAGCTTCGGCCCCGAAGCCGTTCTCGTCGACATCCTGCTGCCCGATATGGACGGCTACGAACTGGCCACGCGCCTGCGCGCCCGCAAGACGCCGGCGCGCATTTACGCGCTAAGCGGCCTTGCACGCCATGAACGCCGCGGCGACGCCGAAGACATGTTCAATGGCTGGATCGAAAAACCCGCCGACCCGGACGCGCTGCTTGCCGTGCTGCGCCAAGCCGAATGACGCCGCCTGCCGTGCCGATCAGCCCGTCGCTGCTTGCCCTGGCGGCGCATGGCGTGCGCCTGAAGGTGCTGGCGCAGATATTTCCGGTGCTGCGCCACGATGTCGTGGGCCCGCTGTCCAATGCATCGCTTGCGGCGGCAATGCTGCGCCAGTCGCCCGAAGGCGCTGACGCCAACGCCTTGCAGCAGCGCTGCCAGCGTCTGGCGGGCGACCTCACCGGCATGCTGGACGATGGCGTAGCCGTAGTGCGGGAACTGGACCAATGGCTGGCCGACAACGGCGCGCGCACGAGCACCGAGACACTGCTTCGCGAATGCCGCAAGCTGATGTTCTCGCAACTGCTCTTGTCGCGGCAAAGCGTGGTCTGGCCCGAAGATGTCGCCGATGAGGAACTGCCGCAATTCACCTCGCGGTATCTGCTGCTGGCCTGGCTGCTCAGCCTGCTGCAAGCGATGCCCGCCGACGTCGTCTTGACGCTGAACCTCTCGCAAACTCACGCCTGGCACGCCCATTTTTCCTCCGAGTTTGGCGACGACGACGCTGCCGCGCCGGCAACGGCGATCACTCCGCAGGACGTAGAGCTGCTTGCGGCCGCGTCGGGCTGGCGTCTGGAGCGGCAAGCGCAGTGCTGGTCGCTGCACCTGCCCGCCCCCACCCCAGACAAGTGAGCGGCCCCCATGATTTCACCCGTCCATCAGGTCCTTAGAGAAGGCACGCGCGAGCGGCACGAAACGCTGGACCAGGGCCTGGCCCTGACCGGCGGCGACATTGATCGCGGTGACTATCTGAACTACCTGCGCGCCCTGCTGGGCTGGCTGGAACCGCTGGAGCAACAGCTCTGGCGGCTGGACTGGCCGGGCAGCCTGCAAGCGCCGGTGCGCGCAGGCAAAAGCGATTGGCTGCGCGCCGACCTGGCCGATGCCGGTGACTTGAGCCCCGTGCCGCAATGCACCGACGCGCCACAGCTGCACACGGCCGACGCGTACGCATTGGGCGTGGCGTATGTGGTCGAAGGTTCGCAATTGGGCGGCCGTTTTCTGGCCAAGCATCTGGCGGACGTTACCCCCGCTTTGCCGCTGCGCTATTTGCGCGGTTACGGCGAACAGGTCGGGCCGATGTGGAAAGTATTTCTACAATTTCTGGACAGCGAAGCTGGCGCCCAAGGACGCGAAGCGCACGCGCTGCAAGGCGCGCGCGACGCGTTCGACAGCCTGACGATCTGGCTGCGCAGCCAGCGCGCGCTACGGGCCTGAAAGCCCGTAACGCGGTGGCGTTGTCGTGTCGTGATCTGGCGTGACGCGCTACAGCTTTTCGGTTTCGCCTGACTTGGGCTGCCACTTCATCAGGCGCTTTTCACCGATGCCGACGATGTAGTCCAACACCAGCGCAAACGCCGTCAGCACGACGATGCCCGCGAACACCGTGTTCACGTCGAACGTGCCTTCCGCTTGCAGGATCAGGTAGCCCACGCCGCTTGCCGAACCCAGGTATTCGCCCACCACCGCCCCCACGAAGGCCAGGCCCACGGACGTGTGCAAGCTGGAAAACACCCAGCTGGTGGCCGACGGCAGGTACACGTGGCGCAGCAATTGGCGCTTGCGTGCGCCCAGCATGCGAGCGTTATCCAGCAAGGTCGGGCTGACTTCGCGCACGCCCTGGTAGACGTTGAAGAACACAATGAAGAACACCAGCGTGACCGCCAGCGCCACCTTCGACCAGATACCCAACCCGAACCACATGCCGAAAATAGGCGCGAGAATCACGCGCGGCATCGAGTTGGCGGCTTTGATGTAGGGGTCGAGAATGGCGCTTGCTCGGGGCGACAAGCCCAGCCACAAGCCGAAGCCCAGGCCGGCGATGGTGCCGATGAAGAACGCCAGCACGGTTTCGGTCAGCGTCACCCACAAGTGCGTGTAGATATCGGCGTTGGTGACGAACCAGGCCCAGATGCGGCCCCAGACCTTCAGCGGCTCACCGAAGAAGAACGCCACTTTGGAATCACGCGATGCGAAATGCCAGACGCCCAGGATGACAACCAAGAGCAGCAGTTGCCAGAAGCGCAGGCTGGCGGAACCGGATTTGAATGACTTCGACATACCTCAGGCTCGCTTCTGTTGGGCATAGCCCTTGAGCACTTCTTCGCGCAGCACGGCCCAGATGGCGGAGTGCAGCTCGACGAAACGCGGATGGGCGCGCACTTCAGCCACGTCGCGCGGACGCGGCAGGTCGATCGTGAATTCGCCGATCGGATGCGTGCCAGGCCCGGCCGACAGCACGATCACGCGGTCGCTCATGGCGATGGCTTCGTCCAGGTCGTGCGTGATGAAGAGCACGGCCTTGCGCTTGGCCATCCACAATTCCAGGACCTCGTTTTCCATCAGCTGGCGCGTCTGGATGTCGAGCGCCGAGAACGGCTCGTCCATCAGGATGATGTCCGGATCGCGGATCAGCGTCTGCGCCAGCATGGCGCGCTTGCGCATGCCGCCCGACATCTGGTGCGGATAGCGTTGCTCGAACCCGCCCAGGCCGACCCGACGCATCCACTCGCGGCCACGCTCCAGCGCTTCCGGCCGCGCCACGCCTGCGAACTCCAGGCCGGCCACCACGTTGTCCAGCGCGCTGCGCCAGGGCAAGAGCGCCTCGCCCTGGAACATGTAACCCGCGCGGGAATTGATGCCGGACAACGGTTGCCCGAACACCTTCACCTGGCCCGAGGACGGCGCCAGCAAACCGGCGCCCACGTTGAGCAGCGTGGACTTGCCGCAACCGGTCGGGCCCACCACCGACACGAACTCCCCTGGCGCAATGGCCAGGGTCGTGTCGCTGACAGCGGTATAGCGCTGCGACCGGTCGTCACGCGAAACAAAGGTGCAACTGATATTTTCCAGCGACAGTGCGGCTTCAGCCATTGGCATACTTCTCGTTGGCGCGGCGCGCGAAATCGTTGGTCCAGACCTTGGACGGATCGATCTTCGCGCCGTCGAAGTCCGCCTGGTAGGCGGCCAGCGCCTTCAGCGCGGTGGCGGCGCCGTCTTCGGGGATCATGCCGTCGGGCGACAGACCTTCCAGGCTCTTGGCGATGGCGGCCTTGTACACGGCCGGGTCGCCCAGCAGATAGGTTTCCGGCACAATCTTGGCGATCTCGTCGGGGCCGGCCTTCTGAATCCACTTGTCGGCGCGCACCAGCGCGTTGGTCAGCGCCTGGGTGGTGTTCGGATTGGCGTCGATGAAGGCTTGCGGCGCGTACAGGCAGCCGGCGGGCATGTTGCCGCCAAAGATGTCCTGCGTGTCTTTCAGCGTGCGCGTGTCGACAATGATCTGGATGTCGCCCGGCATTTCCAACATCGACACCACGGGGTCAGTGTTGGAGATGGCGTCGATCTGGCCGCTGCGCAATGCCGTGACGGCGCCTGCGCCTGCGCCCACACCGATGATGGACACGTCCGACGCCTTCAGGCCGTGCTTGGCCAGGAAGAAGCTCACCACCATGTTGGTGGACGAGCCCGGCGCGGTCACGCCGATCTTCTTGCCTTTGAGGTCGGCCGGGCCCTTGTAGTTGGGCAGGTTCTTCTTGGACACGCCCACGCCGATCATCGGCGCGCGGCCTTGCAACACAAAGGCGCGGTAGGCCTGGCCCTTGGACTGCATGGACAGCGTGTGTTCGAACGCGCCCGAGACCACGTCGGCGCTGCCGCCCACGACCGCCTGCAAGGCCTTCGAACCCCCGGCGAAGTCAGCAATGCTGACCTCCAGGCCTTCGTCCTTGAAGTAGCCGCGCGCTTCTGCGATGGACAGCGGAAGGTAATAGATCAGGGGCTTGCCGCCCACGGCGATCTGGACCTTGGTCTTTTCAAGTTTCTGTGCGCGCACGATGGCGGGCGCCATGCCCATGACGCCGGCAGCGCCAGCCATCTTGAGCAAGTCACGGCGAGTAACTGACATATGGTTGTCTCCTAATTGTCGGGTTTACCGATAGCGCCGGTCTTCGCCAGCTCATCAATAGCCGCTGAATCATACCCCAGCGATTTCAGGACTTCCTCGGTATGTTCCCCTAAAGCCGGCCCCACCCAGCGCGTCTGGCCGGGGGTCTCGGACAGCTTCGGAACCACGCCCGGAAGCTTGACCGGACGGCCATCGGCGAAGTGATGTTGTTCGATCATGCGGCGCGCCAGGAACTGCGGATCGTTGAACATATCGGCCACGCTGTAGATCTTGCCGACCGGCACATCCGCCGCCTTCAGCACGCCCAACGCGTCCTCGATGCCACGGCCGTCGCACCATTGCTGGATGGCGCCGTCGATCTCTTCGACCCGGCGGGCGCGGCCATCGTTGCGCACCAGCTCTGGGTCTTCGGCCAGGTCGTCGCGGCCGATGGCGCGCATCAGGCGGTGGAAGATGGCGTCGCCATTGCCGGCGATGACGATGTTCTGGCCATCGCGGGTGGTGTACGTGTTGGAGGGCACGATGCCCGGCAGCGCGCCGCCGGTGCGTTCGCGCACCACGCCGGCCACGTCGTATTCGGGCACCAGGCTTTCCATCATGTTGAAGACGGCTTCGTACAGCGCCACGTCAACCATCTGGCCTTGGCCCGCCGTGCATTCGGCGCCCGACTTGCCATTCCAGCGGCCGCCCGTGGCGTCGCGGTGGCGCAGCGCCATCATCGCGCCGATCACGCCGTGCAGCGCGGCAATGGAATCACCAATGGAGATGCCGACCCGCAGCGGCGGCCGGTCGGGGTGGCCCGACACATAACGCAGGCCACCCATCGATTCACCGATGGCGCCGAAGCCCGGCTGGTCTTTCATGGGGCCGGTCTGGCCGTAGCCCGACAGCCGCACCATGATCAGCGCGGGGTTGATGGCGCGCAGTTGCTCATAGCCCAAGCCCCACTTTTCCAGCACGCCGGGCCGGTAGTTTTCAACCACGACGTCGGCGTCCAGCGCCAGCTTGCGGGCGATTTCCTGCGCGCGCGGGTCTTTCAGGTTGAGGGCGATGGATTGCTTGTTGCGCGCCTGTACCGTCCACCAGAGCGAATTGCCCTCGTGCAGGTGGCGCCAGCTGCGGATGGGATCGCCGCCGCCCGTGCCATCAGGGCCGTGCGGGGTTTCCACTTTGATGACATCGGCGCCGAATTCGCCGAAGATGCGCGCGGCGAACGGGCCGGCGATGAGCGTGCCGAGTTCCAGGACCTTGAGTCCGGTCAGCGCTGACATGGTTTGTCTACCTCACAGTTTGCCGCCCCGGTACGTTGCCGGTGGGCTTTTTGATGTTGCGAGCCCTGCCCTGATTACGTCGTCTTACGCTCCATCAGCGCCCAGGCGATCGTGCCGGCGTCCACATATTCCAGCTCGCTGCCGGCCGGCACGCCACGCGCCAGACGCGTCACGCGCAAGCCGCGTTCGCCCAGCGCTTCACCCAGGAAGTGAGCCGTGGTTTCGCCTTCCGCCGTGAAGTTGGTGGCCAGGATGACTTCCTGAACCACGCCATCGGTGGCGCGCTTGATGACGCGATCGAAATCCAGCTCGCGCGGGCCGATGCCTTCAAGCGGCGCGACCCGGCCCATCAGCACGTAGTACAGGCCACGGTAGCCGTGGCTGGACTCGATCATGTTCTGATCGGCGGGCGTTTCAACGATGCACAAGAGCGAGGGGTCGCGCTTGGTATTGGCGCAAGTTCCGCAGACTTCGTCTTCCGAAAAGCTGTTGCAGCGGGCGCAGTGCTTCAGATCGCGCACAGCGCCGGCCAACGCCTGCCCCAGCATGTCCGCGCCTTGCGGGTCATGCTGCAGCAGGTGATACGCCATGCGCCTGGCGGATCGAACGCCCACGCCGGGCAGGCGCCGCAGCGCCTCGATCAGCGACACCAGCGGTTCGGGTTCAGGCAGTAAGGGGTCCATTGCGGCCTAGGGCGGCGTCGATCAGAACGGCAGCTTCATGCCCGGGGGCAGCGGCATGCCGGCGGTGACGCCCGCCATCTTTTCTTGCGACGTGGTTTCGGCCTTGCGCAGCGCGTCGTTGAACGCAGCGGCGACCAGGTCTTCCAGCATGTCTTTGTCATCGCCCAGCAGCGACGGGTCGATCACGACGCGCTTGACGTCGTGGCGGCAGGTCATGGTGACCTTGACCAGGCCGCCGCCCGAGGCGCCTTCGACCAGGATTTCGGCCAGCGCGTCTTGCGCCTTCTTCATGTTTTCCTGCATCTGCTGCGCCTGGCGCATCAGGCCGGCCAGTTGTCCTTTCATCATGATGGATGTTCCTTGAACGAGGGGAATAAGAGGGGCCGCCGCCTCAGGCAGCGGCCGGGGGATCAACGTGGCGGATGGAGTCGGGGACGACATGGCCCCCGAAATCGGCCAGCAACGCTTGCACAAAAGGATCAACGGCCACCGCATCTTCGGCGGCCTGCTGGCGCGCAGCGCGTTCGGCTTTCGCCACGGCATGCGCCGTGTCGTCGCCGGTGACGCCAACTCGCACGTCCAGCCGGATGCCCTGACCGAAATGTTCGCACAAGACGGTTTGCAGGCGAACCCGGCTTTCGCTTTCGGCCAGGGTTTTCACAGCCACGCGCAGGATGATCGCGTCACCTTGCACGCCAGCCCATTCGCTTTGCCGCGCGAGTTCAGCGGCCAGGCCGGTGACGGGCAGGGTCGCGGCCAACTCGGGCCAGCCGGCTTGCGTCATGTCCGTGACACGGGCCCGCGAGCCGCGCTTGCGCGTCGGGGCTGCGCCTTCGCGGCGGACGGCGGCCACAGGCGGCGCGACAGAAGGCGCGCTGGCCAGCGTTTCAAAATCATCGTCGTCCGGGTCGGATGTGAAGCCGCTTTCCGGAACGAAACCGCCTTCGGCTTCGAAGGGGATTTCTTCGTCGACCCAGGAAGGCGGGCCGTCGCCGTCGGCGTCTGCCGGCGCTGTCGCCAACACCGCCGCGACAGCAGGCGTGACCGCCAGCGCGGCGGAGCCTGCGGCTTTGGCGGTGGTGACGTCGGGCGTTGCAGGGGATGCGGGCGCGCCTTGAACGGAGCCAGGCGTTGCTGCGGGGGATGCTGATGCAGCGGCGGCCGGCGTATCCGCGGGCAAGTCTTCCCAAGGCGGCACGCTGTCGGCGGCTGCGGTGGGCTGGGCTGCGGTTGCGGCGGGCTGGGCTGCGGTGGGCTGGGCTACGGTTGCGGCGGGCTGGGCTGCGGTGGGCTGGGCTACGGTTGCGGCGGGTTCGGGCTGAACGTCCGCGGAGGCCGACGCAGCGGGAACGGCAGCCACCGTGGTTGCGGGTTCAGCGGATGACGCGGCGGGCGCTGCTACGGGTGCAATGACCGACGTAACGGCCGCCCCGACGGCCGGCTTGGACGCGAGCTTGGCAGCCGGAGCCGCTGCCGAGGCGACGGCGGTGTCTTGAGCGCCTGCCGCAGGTGCGCTTGCGGCGGGTACGCCTGCCACAGGAACGCCTGCCGCAGGTACGCCTGCCGCAGGTACGCTTGCCGCAGGACCGCCTGCCGCAGGACCGCCTGCCGCAGATACGCCTGCGGCGGGTACGTTGGCAGCAACAGCAGGAGCAACGGCAGCGGCAGCGACCGGCGCTGCGGCAGCAGTCGCCACGACGGCCGGAGCCGCCACCGCCACCGCCGGTTCCGCCGTCTGGCGGGCAGGCGTGGCGGGCGCTTCCAGCGCGGTCTGCGGGCCGGCGTCGCCATTGAGCGACAACATGCGCAGGCAGGCCATGATGAAGCCGGCGTACTCGTCAGGCGCCAACGTCAATTCGCTGCGGCTATGCACCGCCACGGAATAGAACAGTTGCACGGCGTCGGGATGCAGGCTCAGCGCCAGGCGCGCAATGTCGGCCGCCAGCGGGTCTTCAGCCGGCGTGACGCCCGTGACACGCTGTTCGATCGCCACGCGCGACAACAGCACGGCCAGATCGGCCAGCGCCCCCGCGTAGGACAACCCGCGCGTGGACAATTCGTCGGCCACGGCCAGCACGCTTTTCGCGTCGCCCGCAGACAAGGCATCCAGCAGGCGCACCAGATGGCGCTGATCAATCGTGCCGAGCATGCCGCGCACGGCGTCCTCGGTCATGTTGCCAGCGCTATAGGCGATGGCCTGATCGGTCAGGGAGAGCGCATCACGCATGGACCCTTGAGCCGCCTGGCCAATCAAGCGCAGGGCCGGCACTTCAAAAGGGACGGCTTCCTGGCCCAGCACCGCTTGCAGGTGGCCAACGATGGAGTCGGCCGGCATCTGCTTCAAATTGAATTGCAGGCAACGCGACAACACCGTCACCGGAATCTTTTGCGGATCGGTGGTGGCCAGGATGAATTTGACGTGAGGGGGCGGCTCTTCCAGCGTCTTCAACATGGCGTTGAAAGCGTGGCCGGTCAGCATGTGCACTTCGTCGATCATGTAGACCTTGAAGCGCCCCGCGCCCGGCGCGTACACCGCCTGTTCGAGCAACTGCGTCATTTCTTCGACGCCGCGGTTCGAGGCCGCATCCAGTTCCAGGTAGTCGACAAAGCGCCCGGCGTCGATTTCCGTACAAGCGCGGCAGACGCCGCAAGGCTTGGACGTGATGCCGATTTCACAGTTGAGCGACTTGGCCAGGATGCGGGAAAGCGTGGTCTTGCCCACGCCCCGGGTGCCGGTGAACAACCAGGCATGGTGCAGGCGTTGGGTGTCGAGCGCGTGAGTCAGCGCGCGCACCACGTGATCCTGTCCCACAAGGGTATCGAACGATCTCGGCCGCCACTTGCGGGCCAGTACCAGATAAGTCATGGCTGGATTGTAGAGCCTGTTTCGCGTGCTGGCTGAAATGCAAAGGGGACGGGCTTATTCCCGCGGAACGAATCCCTGGAAAATAACCCCGTCCCCCTTGAAAGCGAAGGGCCATGAACTGAATTCATGACCCTTTGCTTTGAAGAATCCGGTTGGCGAGCCTTACTCCGGCACTGACCCTAAACGACTATGGCTGCTTCGTTCCCGACCTGACCAGGTTCACCGTCGAACCATGCGAAGGGGCCCGCCAGCCGGAATTCTAGCAGAGCTGCGCGATGCTTGCTTGCCAGCCTTCCGGCAGGCGGGCCCCAAGGGGCGGTATGTTGCCCCCTCCCCGGCCCTCCCCCCGAGGGGGAGGGGGTGATGGCTTTGCTTCGCTTGCCATTTTTGGCTCGCTTCGCTTTGCCTTGCTTTCTCGCCGCTTTGTGCTTTGCTCTGGCTTGCTTTCTCGCCGCTTTGTGCTTTGCTCTGGCTTGCTCTCTCGCCGCTTTGTGCTTTGCTCTGGCTTGCTCTCTCGCCGCTTTGTGCTTCGCTTTGGCTTGCTCTCTCGCCGCTTTGTGCTTCGTGGGGTGGGAGGGGCGGTGAAATCGTCACGCCCATGCGGGCGTTCATCGCGCTTAATCCGTCTTGGGTCAGTGTTTGGTATTGCCCGCTTACCCTTCGATCGACACGGCCCGCCTTTGCGCTATGGCTGAAGGTCAATCCATGCCTTGGCTCGGGGGAAATAGAGGGCGGCTTTGGCTTTGCGGCCGTCTAGCGATGTCACTTGCGTGCAGTACCGCAGCAACTGGTCTCCATGACGCTGGCGCATTCTTGCAGCGAACGCAGCCGGGGTTTCGCCGGGGTGCGGGCGGCCGGTTTTGTAGTCGACGATCAGCCAGCCGTCTTCGGTGCTCAGCGCCAAGTCGATGACCGATACCTTGCCGGCGGCGTCAATGAGCGGCCATTCGCGGCGGGCGCCGGATTGGGATAGCAGCCACAAGCCGCGATCATCCGCCAAGGTGGCTTGCAGGGTTTCGAGTACGGCTTCGGCGGCGGCGTCGGCTTGGCTGGCGGGGATGCCGGCGCGGGTCAATTGGCGGCGCATGGCGGGCAGGCGTTCGGCCAGGGCGTCGGCGGGCCAGGTGTGGACGCCGTCTTGGCCGATGCGGGCCAGCCAGGCGTGCGCCAGCGTGCCGATGGCGGCGTCGTAGCCGGCTTCGAGTTGCCAGGCGGGATGCTCGCCGCCGTCGCCCCACGCGCCGCGTTCGGCGGCGCCGAAACCGGGGCTGACGGTGATGGTCGACAGGCGCGCCAGTTGTGCGAGGCCGTCGCTGGCCACGCGCCGCAAGGGTTCGCCTTGCCATTCGGGGCCGTCAATGGCGTCGGGTTCGGCCTCGCCTTCCAGCGCGGGCGGCACGGGCGTGATCAGGCACGGCCACAAGCGTCCCAGCAGGCTGGCCGATGGCGGCGTCTTGACCTGACCGCTGGCCTCGTCAACCGACACGTGGCCCACCAGATGCAGGCGTTTGCGCGCGCGGGTGGCCGCCACGTACAGCAGACGGTCAATTTCGTACGACGCCCGGCGCGCTTCGCGGGCGCCCAGATAGCGCGACACCGGATCCGCTTCGGTTTCCGCGCGCGGCTTGACCGGGCCGAACAGCACACGGCCACCGCTTTGCTCGAAACGCACCAGCGGCGCCTGGTCACCCCGGGGCGCGCGATGCAGGCCATACAAGATGACCGTTTCAAATTGCAGGCCCTTGGACTTGTGCATGGTCATGATTTCGACCGCGCCTTCGTCTTCGTCCGCAGCATCCGGAGACGCGAACAGGCGCGAGATGCCCGCGTCCAGCGCGGCCGGGTCGATGCCGCCGTGCGGCGCCAGACGCTCAACCAGTTGGAACAGGCTTTCGGCATCGTTCGCCACCGACAGGCCGGCATACAACGCGGGGCCGCCCAAGCGCCGCCATAGCGACTCCACCCACGCTGCGAAAGGCATCGCGCCCGAGGCGTTGCGCTTGTCCAGCAAAATGGCCGCGACATGACGCAGGCGTTCGAACTCGTCGGCGCTCAAGAGGGCTTGCGCAGAAGGCGACTCGGCGGCGGCCGGCGCGGCATCATCAAACAAGGAACCTTGCGGCGCGGTGCTGGCGGCGACCGGCGCCGTTGACGGCACGATGCGCAACGCGCGTTCGAGCAGCACCGGCACGGGCGTGATGTGGTCATCGCCGAACAGGCGCTGCAAGGACGTCAGCGTCAGCCCGCAATACGGCGCGCGCAACACCGACAGCCAAGCCATACGGTCGGCCGGATGCGACAGCGCCCGCACCAGTTGCACCAGGTCCGCCACCACCGGACGCAGCGCCAAGGGCACCAAGTCCACGGCACGGCAGCGGATGCCTTCTTGCGCCAGCCGGCGCGTCAGGTTGCCCAGGTGGCTGCGCGCGCGCACCAGCACCGCAACCGGATGCTTTGCGCCCTTGTGATCGATCAGCGCCTGGCGCACCAGCCCCACGGCGATATCTTCGGCCTGCTCTTCAGCGGGGGCCGCGCCCGCGCGTGACCACGCGGGGTGAAAGCGCACAGCCGGGTCCGGCAGCGCATCGTGAAAGGCGGTGGACGGGCTGTACGTGATCGCTCCCGCAGCAGCGTCGCTGCGCTTGGGCAGCAGGCCCGCGAACGATTGGTTCACCCATTCCACGATGCCCGCCTGCGAGCGGAAGTTGTCGGTCAGGTTCAGGAAGTCGGGCGTCAACTCGCCCACGCCGATGTCGGCCACTTCCAGGAACAGCCCCACCTCGGCCTTGCGGAAGCGGTAGATGGATTGCATCGGGTCGCCCACCAGGAACAGGCTGCGGCCATCGCCCGCCTGCCAGCCCGACGTCAGCGTACGCAGCAAGTCCAGCTGCGTCTGGCTGGTGTCCTGGAATTCGTCGATCAGCAGATGGCGGATGGATGCGTCCAGCTTCAGCAGCAGTTCGCCCGGGTCATCGGCGCTGCCCAATGCGGCGGCCGCGCGCTGCGCGATTTCAATGAAGTCGACCTCGCCGGTATCAGCGAAGCGCAGACGCAACTGGGCCACGGCCAGCGCCAAGGTCATCAGCTGCGCGCCCAGCACTTCCCATTGCGCATCGGTGAAATGCGGCTCGGGGATATCGCGCACGGCGTTCAGGCGGCGCACCCACGGCGCCTGCGCGTCGGCCGCTTCCAGCCACGCCACAAAGGGTTCCTTGTGCGCGCACTTGGCCGGAAAGCCCAGGTTCTTGTTGACCGTCTTGCGCAAGGTGCCCGTGCCGGTCAGCAGCAGATGCGCCACGGCGCGCCACTGGTCCAGCACGTCGGCGTCAGGCGGCAGTTCGTCCGTCCAGTCCAGCAGCGCCAGCAGCTTGTTGTCATCTTCGCCGTCCTGCAATTGCGCTGCGGCAAGACGAGCGGGGCCGCACAGCGCTTCGGCCCAGCCATACGGCATGGCGTCGCAAAGCGCGTCCAGGTCTTCGCCGATGGCTTCAGCCAGCATGGCTTCCATGCCCGCGCGATCAGAACCGTGGCGCAACAGCGGCAGCCATTGGTCGCGCTGGCCGAGCATGTCGGCAATGGCGTCCTTGGCTGCCTGCACGTCTACGTCCAGATGCTGGAGCAGGATGCGCACGGCTTCGTAATCGTCGGCCAGATCCAGCGTGGCGCGCGCGGCGGCTTCATAGTGCGCGCGCGCATCGTCGGTAATCTCGGGCATGCCGCCCAGTTCAGACAGCCAGGGCATGCTGCGCACCAGCCCCGCGCAGAACGAATCGATGGTGCGAATCGCCAAACGCGCCGGGTGGTCCAGCAGGTGCCAGCCCTGCGCCTCGTTGCGCGCCAACGCAGCGCGCGCAAGCTCCCAGCTGCGGCGTTCGTGCATGGCTTCGGGCGGCGTGTCCAGCCCGCGGCGCAGTTTGCTCAGCACGCGCGCATGCATTTCGGACGCGGCCTTGCGGGTGAACGTGATGGCGACGATTTCTTCGGGCCGGTTCACGGTAGCCAGCAGCGCCAGAATGCGGTCGGTCAGCAGCTCGGTCTTGCCGGAGCCGGCCGGCGCTTGCACGAGAAACGAGCGGGTCGGGTCCAGCGCGTCGGTGCGTGCGGCGTGATCCTGTGGCAGGCGTTCAATGTCGGCCATGGCTTAGGCGTCCTCGTCGTCAAGATGCAAACGCAAGAACGGCAATGCATCGCAGTATTTCAAATCGTCGCGGCGGTAGGCCACATTGGCCGCCACCCCCGCCACGTACTCATCGGCCAGGGCCTCGATGGCCACGCGCCAGCGTTGCCGGATTTCTGGCCAGGACAGGCCATCGAAATACTTGCTGTCGCTGGCGAGGGTGACGCCCGGCACGCCCAAGTCTTCGTCGGCCAGGCCTTGCGCAGCGACTTGCCGCGCGTGAATCTGCGCCAGCACCAGGCCGGCCACCTCGCCGCCCGCGGCGTCCGCCAGCACCGACGCATAGAACGGCAACTGCACGTTCACCGGACGGCTGCGCGACCAATCAGGTTCGGGCTTGGCGGCGGCCACGCCCGTTTTGTAGTCAACGATGACGTTGCGCCCGTCGGCCAAGCTATCGATACGGTCAAGCCGCAGCTTCAGGTTCAGCGCGCCGCGCTGCCACTGATGATTCTTTTCGACCTGGGCAACGGCGAAGGGCAGGCGCTGCGCCTCCATGTCGAGCCACGACGCCAGCACGGCACGCGCCCGCTGGCATTCCAGCGCCTTCAACGCGGGCGCGTAGTCTTTGAGTTCTTCGTCCGCGGCTTGCGCCACGGCCTGCTCCAGCAAAGCGGGCAATCGGCCCGTGGCCATGACCTCGTGCAGCGTTTCCTGATCGGGCATCATGCCCCACACCAGCTCCAACGCTTTATGCAGGAACTGGCCGCGCACGTTCACCGTGGCGCTGTCCGCATACGGCGCAAGCTCGCGTCCGCCCAAGCGGTGCCGCACGAATGCCCACAAGGGATTGCGCGCCTGCGTGTCCAGCACGTCCAGGCCGCCGCCCCCACGATTGCCCGGCGCAAGCGGCGGGCCTTGGTTGTCTTCCAAAGATTCTTGCGGCAAGGCGGCAGCAAGCTCGGCTGCGGCCGGCGTGAAGTCTGTTAGCACGGCAGCCGCGATCAACGGTGACGGGCGCAGTTCGCGCTCGCCATCCATATGGGCATGGCTGACGATGATGTCGGGCGCGCAACGGCACAGCGCGGCATACATGCCTTCGGCCCATTCGCGTTCGCGTTCGGGCGTTGCGCGCGGGGCCTTGGCCAGACGCAGCACCGCCAGCGGCAACAGCGGATTCGGCTTGGGGGACGCGGGCAAAACGTCGTCCGTCAGGCCCAGCATCCACACGCCATCCCAAGAACCGCCTTCGGCTTCCAGCAGACCCAGCACGTCCAGCCGCGCCAAGGGGTCGCGTTGCGGCTGGAACGAGGCCGACCGCGCCACGCTTTGCAGCAGGTTCACTGCGGCCACGCCGCCCAACCGGCCGGCCGCAGGCGCCAGCGCCGAAAAGCTGCCCAGCGCGTCGCCCAATGCGCCCATGACTTGGTAGCCCACGCTGTCCAGCACGCCTTCGCCGGGGAAACCCAGCGCCATCAGCGCGGCCTTCATGCGCAACATCCAGACGTCGCAGGTGGCTTGGCGGCCGCCTTGCGTCCAGATTTCCATGGCCTGGTTCCAGGCCTGCGCCAACGCTGGCGTGTCGGCCAGCAACTTCTTCCATGCTTGCGGGCCGACATGCTGCACGGCCTGACGGCGCCAGCGCGCGTCGATAGCCGCCAACCGCGCGCGGTCGCGCACGTCGCTAGCGCAATGGCCAGCCAGTAGTGCCGCACCCAGCACGTCCACGCCGCAGCCTTTGCCATCGGCGCATTCGGCCAGCGCCCGCAGCCACGCCAGCGCGGCGCGCGCCATCGGCCATTCATTCAGCGGGCGGCCCACGGCCACGTTAAAGGCATACGCCGGCGCGCCATCGCGGCCTGCCAGCGCCTGACTCAACACGCGCCGCGCGAAGGGTGATTCAGCTTCCAGCTGCGGCGACACGATGGCGTAGCGGCCATGCGGATGCGCCTTCAATTGGCTGGCCGCCCACGCCGCCGCGGCGCGCCATTCCGCGCCTTGGTCTGCGGCCTCGAACCGCCGCGCCACGGTTTCCACCCGCTGGGCATCGCGCCATTGCGCAACCGCCGTGCCTTGCGCCTCAAAGGCGTGCAGCAGGCGCTGAAAACGCGGCGACACATCCGTGAAACCAGCCAGCACGAGCTGCGTGGGCGTGGCCAGCCGGCCATCTTCCAGCGCGCGCAACACGCGCGCATAGCCCTGGTTCGCATCTTCGGCATCAATGCTGGCCAGCGCTTCGCGATAGCGCTCGCGCCAGCGGGCAAAGCCGCGGTATTCGTCCGTGTCCGCGCCAGACGGCACGTGCAAATTCCATTCGTCCATCAACAGGTCGGCGTCCATGGACAGCCGCGCCGCCTGGCTGGCGTCCAGCAGTACGCGTTCGGCTTCTTCGGCGCGGATGGCTTGCGTCCACACCAATTGCGTGGCGAAACTGTCCAGCCGGTAGGCGGGAACGTCGTCGTCGGTTTCAAACGCCAGTTCGTTGGCGGACTCCGCCAGCCACGCTGACAGCGGCAGAATGCGCGGCAGTTCGCTGACCTGGCGTTCCTGGCGCAGCAGCCCCGCCAGTTCCAGCGTGAGCCGGCGCGACAGGCGGTTGTTCACCGTCAGCACCAGCGTGTCTGCGGCGGGCATGGCGCCGATGTCGGGCAACGACAAAGAGGGGTAGGAAAACGATGCGTCCTGCATGGGCATCCAAAAATCGCGCGCGGGTGGCGGGCGGGGAAAAAAATCGCGCGCGGGGTGGCGGCGGGGAAAACGAAAAACGACGGAGAAAACTCCGTCGTAGGATACCGCGAGCCGAGGCGGGATAGAACGCTGAAACACCGGCTAGAAGCCGCAGAGCGCCGCCAGGTTTTCCCAATGGATCTGCATCTGGGGCGTGGTGTAACCCCAGAACGCCAAGCCCAGCACGGCGGCCAGCGCCAGCATGCCCACGGCGCGCCAGCCGCGGTGGCGTCGAACGGTGGAAGGGGGCGCTGACATTATTGATCGCTCTCCGTGTGACATTTTTGGCGCATTCGTAGTCGGGTTCACATCAAGACAAGGTCGGGGCAAAGTCAGGACAACGGCAGGGCACGTCAAAGCAACGTCAAGCCGACGCCGGCCGGGGTTCAACCGGCGTCACCGGCTGTTCGCGCACCGGCAGGCACAGCAACGCAGCGATGACGGCAAGCGCCACGCCCAGCCACCAGACCATGTCGTAATTGCCCGTCTTGGCGTAGGCATAGCCGCCCAGCCAGACGCCGGTGAAGCTGCCCAGCTGATGGCCCAGGAACACAATGCCCGACAGCGTGGCCGCGTAGCGCAGGCCGTAGATCTGCCCGATCAGCCCTTGCGTCAGCGGCACCGTGCCCAGCCAGAACAGCCCCATCCACGCCGCAAACGCGTACAGCACCCAGGCCGACAATGGCATCGCCAGCAATAGCAGAATGCCGAAGGCGCGCATGAAGTAGACCAGCGCCAACAGCCGCTTCTTGCTGTGCTTGCCGCCCAGCTTGCCCGCGTAGAACGACCCCACCACGTTGAACAGCCCGATCAGCGCTACGGCGGTTGCGCCCTGCCCCGGCGTCAGGCCGCCATCGGTGACGTAGGCCGGCAAGTGCAAGGTGATGAAGGCGGTGTGGAAGCCGCAGACGAAGTAGCTCCAGAACAGAAAGTGGAACGACGGGTGACGCACCGCTTGCCGCACGGCCGAGGCCAGCGACTGTTGCGGCCCCGACTGCGCATGCGGACGGCCCCGCAGGAAATAGGCCAGCGGCGCGGCGCAGGCCACGAACAGTGACAGCACCCACAACGCGCCCGGCCAATCCATGCCGGTGATCAGCGCCTGGCCGGTTGGCACCACGGCGAACTGGCCCAACGATCCGCCCGCGCTGGCGATGCCCATCGCGGTGCTGCGGTAGGCCGGCGGCACCGCGCGCGCCACCACCGGCAAGATCACCGGGAACGTGGTGCCCGCCTGTCCTAGCCCGACCAGCACGCCCGCAGTCAGGTACAGCGTGGTTTCGTCGGTGGCGAAGCGCGTGCCGATCATGCCCAACATGTACAGCACCGCACCCAGCGCGATCGTGCGGCCCGAGCCGTAGCGGTCGGCCAGGATGCCCATGAAGATACAGGCCACGCCCCAGACCAGGTTCTGCAAGGCGAACGCCATGGAAAAGACGTCGCGGCCCCAGCCATGCGCCAGGCCCATCGGCTGCATGAAAAGACCAAAAGTGGCGCGCACGCCCATGGCAAGCAGCACCACCAGAGTGCCCAGGATGAGGGTGCGCGTGGAAATCGAATCGGTTTGGCTAGACATGAAACCCGTGTCTCGTTGTTGTGTGGGTCTGTGTCCCCTCCTCGGGACAGCTTTCGACATCTTATACAAATCGCCTTGGGCGAACCGGCAATAGCCATGCTGGCGCATCCCACATTTCCGACGGCGTGCGCCCCTGATCCCTAGGGCGGACCCCTACGACTAAGGTCGTGTGTCCGGCGAAGCGATGCGTCTCTATATTGGGCAGAGGCCCGCCGGGCATCACCGAGCGGGCCGCCCCGGACTTGCATGCCGTCCGGCAATAACAACAAGGAGACCCCACATGCCCTCCCCCGACACCACAGCCGCCGCCGTCCTCCGGCATCCCAAATATCAGGAATTACTGCGCCGCCGCAGCCGGACCAGCCTGCTGTTCTTCGCCATCGCCAGCGTCATCTACGCGGGCTTCATCCTGACCCTTGCATTCGACCCGGTCTTCTTCGCACGCCCCATGCCGGGCATGACGATGAGCATCGGCGTGCTGACCGGCACGCTCGTCGTGTGCAGCGCCGTGGTGCTGATCTCGGCCTACGTCCATATCTCCAACACCGTCTTCGACCCCCTGCTGGCCGCCATCATCAAGGACGTGTCATGAAAAACAAAAAACTGGGCGCCGCATTGATCTTCGTGCTGGGCTGTGCGCTGGCAGGCGCCGCGCGCGCCGCCACGAACGCGCAAACCAGCACCTCCGCCATCGTCATGTTCCTGGTGTTCATTGCGGGCACCATGGGCATCACCTACTGGGCGGCCAAGCGCACGCACACCACCTCTGACTTCTACACAGCGGGCGGCGGCTTGTCGGGCTTTCAAAACGGCCTGGCCATTGCGGGCGACTATCTTTCCGCAGCCTCGTTCCTGGGCATCGCGGGCATGGTCTATGTCAGCGGCTTTGACGGCATGATCTACGCCATCGGCTTTCTGTTCGGCTGGCCGGTCGTGATGTTCCTGATTGCCGAACGCCTGCGTAATCTGGGCCGCTACAACTTTGCAGACGTGACGTCGTTCCGGCTGGCGCAGACGCCGATGCGCGTGCTGGCCGCCAGCGCGTCGTTGCTGATCATCGCGCTGTACCTGATCGCGCAGATGGTGGGCGCGGGCAAGCTCATCGTGCTGCTGTTCGGGCTGGACTACAACATCGCCGTGCTGATCGTGGGCTCGCTGATGATGATCTACGTCGCCTTTGGCGGCATGACGGCCACGACCTGGGTGCAGATCATCAAGGCCGTGCTGATGCTGTTTGGCGCCACGCTGATGACGGTGCTGGTAATGGCCGCCTTTGAATACAGCCCCGACGCGCTGTTGGCTGAAGCCGCGCGTGTGCATCCGTCGGGCATGGAACTGTTGGCGCCGGGCGCGGAAGTCAGCAGCAATCCGCTCAATGCCTTGTCGCTGGGCATCGCGCTGGCGTTCGGCACCGCCGGGCTGCCGCACATCCTGATGCGCTTTTTCACCGTGTCCAACGCCAAGGAAGCGCGCAAGTCGGTCATCTACGCCAGCTCCTTCATCGGCTACTTCTATCTGCTCACCTTCATCATCGGCTTTGGCGCCGTGGCATTGCTGGTGCGGCATCCTGAGTATTACGTGACGGGCGCGGACGGCAGCTTCGACATGATGAAAAGCCTGATCGGCGGCACCAACATGGTGGCCGTGCATCTGGCCAACGCCGTGGGCGGCAACCTGTTGCTGGGCTTCCTGGCGGCCGTCACCTTCGCCACCATCGTCGCGGTGGTGGCGGGGCTGGCGCTGGCGGGCGCGGCGGCCATCTCGCATGACCTGTACGCCAACGTCATCGCCCGTGGCCGCGCCACCGAACACCAGCAAATGCGTATATCGCGCTTGTCCACCATCGCGCTGGGCATCCTGGCCATTCTGCTGGGCATCGTGTTCGAAAACCAGAACGTGGCCTTCATGGTGGGACTGGCCTTCGCCATTGCCGCCAGCGCCAACTTCCCCGTGCTGGTGCTGTCGATTTCATGGCGCGGCTGCACCACGCGCGGCGCCACCATCGGCGGCTTTCTTGGCTTGGCCTCGGCCACGATCTGGGTCGTGTTGAGCACGACCGTGTGGGTGGACGTGTTCGGCTTCGCCACCCCCATCACGCCGTTTCCGAACCCGGGAATCCTGTCCATCCCGCTTGCCTTCTTCTCGATCTGGCTGTTCTCCAAGCTGGACCACAGCCCACGCGCTCAGCAGGAAGCCGCGGCATTTGACGCCCTGACCGTCCGCAGCCAGACGGGCATCGGCGCCACCACCGCCGTCGCCCATTAACCCCACACAGGAGCCACCATGGAACCCATCCGCGATTTCTATCCCGTGCCTCAGGGCTTTGCCGGGCCGGACACGGTGACGCAGGATCAATACCGCGCGTGCTATGCCGCGTCGCTCGCCGATCCCGATGCCTTCTGGGCGAATGCCGCACAGCGCGTGCAGTGGTATCGCAACCCCACTCAAATTCGCGACGTCAACCTTGATGCTGACGACTTCCGCATCCGCTGGTATGCCGATGGCGAATTGAATGTCAGCGTGAATTGCCTGGATCGGCATCTGGAAAAACGCGGCGACAAGGCCGCGCTGATCTGGGAGTCTGACGACCCTGACGAGCCCGCCCAACGCATCACGTACCGCGCGCTGCACGCCAAGGTCTGCAAAATGGGCAACGCGCTGCGCCGGCTGGGCATCGGCCGGGGCGACCGCGTCACGATCTACCTGCCCATGATTGTCGAGACCGTTGCCGCGATGCTGGCCTGCGCGCGCATCGGCGCCGTGCACAACGTGGTGTTCGGCGGATTCGCGCCCGCTTCCATTGCCGACCGCGTGCGCAACTGCGGCGCCAAAGCCATCATCACCGCCGACGAAGGCCGCCGCGCGGGCCGCCCGATTCCCTTGAAGGCCAACGTGGACGCCGCGCTCGACATGCCGGGCATGGAAGGCGTGCGCACGGTGCTGGTCGTGAAGCACACGGGCGCATCCGTCCCGATGAAGGCCGAACGCGATTACTGGCTCGACCGCCTGATGGACCGCGAGCCGGACGAGTGCATTCCCGAACGCATGAACGCCGAAGACCCGCTCTTCATCCTGTACACATCAGGCAGCACCGGCAAGCCCAAGGGCATGCTGCACACGACGGGCGGCTACCTGGTGTATGCGTCCTATACGCACGCCGCCATTTTCGACATCCGCGACAGCGACGTGTTCTGGTGCACGGCCGACGTGGGCTGGATCACCGGCCACAGCTATCTGGTGTATGGGCCGCTGGCCAACGGCGCCACGTCGTTGATGTTCGAAGGCGTGCCCAGCTACCCGGACGCCTCGCGCTTCTGGCAAGTGATCGACAAACATCAGGTCACCATCTTCTACACCGCCCCCACCGCCATCCGCGCGCTGATGCGCGAAGGCGCCGAGCCCGTGCGGCGCACGTCGCGCGAGTCGTTGCGCTTGCTGGGCAGCGTGGGCGAACCCATCAACCCCGAAGCGTGGCGCTGGTATCACGATGTGGTGGGCGAAGGCCGCTGCCCCATCGTCGATACCTGGTGGCAGACGGAAACCGGCGGCATCCTGATTTCACCGTTGCCGGGCGCCACGGCGTGCAAGCCGGGCGCGGCCAGCATGCCGTTCTTCGGCATCCAGCCCGAGTTGGTCGATGTAAAAACCGGCACGGTGATTCAAGGGCCGGGCGAAGGCAACCTGTTCATCCGCGGTTCGTGGCCCGGGCAAGCGCGGTCGGTGTATGGCGACGAGCAGCGCTACATCCAGGGCTGCTTCAAGGACTATCCCGGCATGTACTTCACCGGCGACAGCTGCCGCCGCGATGAAGACGGCGACTACTGGATCACCGGCCGCGTGGACGATGTGTTGAACGTCAGCGGCCACCGCATCGGCACGGCCGAATTGGAAAGCGCGCTGGTGTCGCATCCGAAGGTAGCGGAAGCGGCAGTCGTGGGGTTCGCGCACGACATCAAGGGCCAGGGCATCTACGTGTATGTCACGTTGAAAACCGGCACGTCGCAGTCTGACAGCTTGCGCCAGGAACTGGTGGCGCACGTGCGCCGCGAGATCGGGCCCATCGCCACGCCCGACCATCTGCAATGGGCGCCCAGCCTGCCCAAGACGCGCTCGGGCAAGATCATGCGGCGCATTCTGCGCAAGATCGCCGAGAACACCATCGACGACTTGGGCGACATCACGACGCTGGCTGATCCGTCCGTCGTGCAAGCGCTGGTGCGCGAACGGCGTGTGGCATGATCGGCCGATGCCTGTTCTGCTTATTGCCGACGATCACCCACTGTTCCGCGACGCCCTGCGAGGGGTGATTGATCGGGTGATGCCCGGCGCCGTCATCCATGAAGCCGACCAGATCAGCGCGCTTTACGATCTGGTCGACTCCTGCCCCGATGCCGACCTGCTGCTGCTGGATCTGGACATGCCCGGGTCGTCCGGCCTGGGCCCGCTGATTCATCTGCGCGGCCAGCAGCCGCAACTGCCGATCGTCATCGTGTCGGCGCATGAAGATCCGCTCTTGATACGCCGGGCGCTGGCGCATGGCGTGATGGGCTTCATCCCGAAATCTTCCGATGCCGATACCTTGGGCACGGCGCTGTTGCATGTGCTGGACGGCGGCACCTGGCAGCCCGAGACCGGCTACGGCGCCACCGGGCCAGCCCGCACAACCGCCGCGCCTTCGCCGGAAAAGTCATTGGCGGCCAGCGTGCGGGAACTGACGCCGCAGCAGTTCCGTGTGCTGCAAATGGTGGGTGCGGGCTTGTTGAACAAGCAGATCGCCCACGAGCTGCGCGTGTCTGAAGCCACCATCAAAGCGCACATGACTTCCATCATGCGCAAGCTCGGCGTCACCAACCGCACGCAGGCGGTGTTGATTGCGGGCCGGCTGGGCTTGAACACGTGGCGCTACGGCGCCAAGTTCTGATCGCGCAACTGCGCGGATAAAAACGCGCGCAGCGACGCCGGTTTGATCGGCTTGGCCAACACCCGGTAGCCGCGCAATCGCGCAGCGTGCTTCAAGGCGTCGCCGCCGTCGGTTGACAACAATGCGCCGCGCACGCCGGGCGTAGCCGCCCGCAAGACGTCCAGGCTGTTCAGCCCGTCCAGCCGATCACAGAGGTGATAGTCGACCAGCAGCACATCGGGTTCATGGCGCATCAGCGCCAGCGCGTCGTTCAAGTGGGTGGCACACAGCACGCTGGCCTGCCAGCGTTCCAGCAAGGCCTGCAAGCCGCTTAAATGATGGGGATCATTGTCCAGGCACAACACACGCAAGCCTTGCAAGGACGCCGGCGGCAAAGGCGTAAGCGGCATCGCTGCCCGGCCTGACCAGGGCGCAGGCACGCGCGGCACGCGAATCGAGAACACACTGCCGCGATGCATTTCAGACCGGACATCCAGCGCGTGCTCCAGCAGCATCGCAAAGCGCCGGCAGATGGACAGGCCCAGCCCAAAGCCCCGGCCGCCGCGGCTCAAGGGCTGCTCATAGCGGTGGAACTCGTCGTAGATCCAGCGCAGCTGATGCGCCGGAATGCCCGGCCCCGTGTCCCACACCTGCAACGCAACCTCACCACCCCTAGGTCTGGCGCACAGCAGGATGCGGCCGCTGTGGGTGTAGCGCAGCGCATTGGCCAGCAGGTTCTGCAACATGCGCCACAGCAGACGCGGATCGCTGCGTATATAAAGTGGGCCGCGTGCATGCAGGCGCAGTTGCAGGCCGGCGCGCAACGCCAGTTCGCCGTACTGGTCCGCCAGCTGGTGCAACATCGGTTGCACATCGAAGTCGCTGAGCGCCGGCTTGAGTGCCCCGGCATTCAAGCGGGAAATATCCAGCAGGCCGTCCAACAGTTCTTCGGCCGCGCGCAGTGACGTATTGATCCGCTCGGCCAGATGACGTTGCTCTTCGGGCTTGTCCTCGTCATGCAAGGCCGAGGCGAACAGGCGCGCGGCGTTGATGGGTTGCAGCACGTCATGGCTCACCGCCATCAGGAACTGGGTGCGCGAGCGTTGCGCAAGCTCGGCCTCGCGCTCGGTGCGTTTGAAATCCGTGATGTCGCTGTAGCTGGTGACATACCCGCCACGGGGCAAGGGCCGCCCATGCCACTCCACCACCCGGCCCGACCGCAGCGTGCGCTGGTGGCGGTAGGCAGACCCGGCCTGCATGAAAGCGATCCGCCTGCGAACCAGTCTTTCAATATCCAGCCCCGGCCCCGCGCCGAATTTGCCGCGCCGCGCATTGAAGCGGATGACATCGGCCACCGGACGCCCCACCCGCAGCAGCCCCTCGGGGTAATCGAAGAAGCGCTGGTATTGCCGGTTCCATGCCACCAGCCGCATCTTTGCATCGACCACGCTGACGCCTTGCTCCAGATGTTCCAGCGCGGCCAGCACATCGCGCGCCCGGCCGCCTGCGCGCAGGCTGGGCGCCAGCCGGACAGCGGCCAGCCCCAGCGCGGCGAAGGTCAACAAGGCAAGCGCAAGCCAGCCCAGCATCATGGCGCGTGTCTCCTGCGTTCAGGGAGGGTGCCGCGGGCGGTTCGTTTTTCTGATCGTGGGCCGGCGGCGCTGCGGGCATTATGCCGTCGGCACGGCCACGCGGACGGCCTTCGCCCAATTTTCAGACTGGTCCTAAATTTGGCGCAGGAATCGTGCCCTGATTTGGGGCTTGCTGCGGCTGCTGATAGACTTGCGTCCTGCTCAGACTGCCGCGCCCGCAGTGATAAACTCTGGCCCGGAAGATTCTCTGCAATATCAAAACGTTAGTGTCGTTTTGACTGTCTCGCCGTAGTTAAATGGATATAACCGGCCCCTCCTAAGGGTCAATTGGTGGTTCGATTCCACCCGGCGAGGCCATCCCCCGGCCTCGATCCCGACGCCTGCCCCCCCAAAATTTTCCGCACGTTCAGCCAGATGAGGGTTAATCCGGGCTACGCTCACGCGCCTTGCGCCGTTAGCTTCTCATGTCGCGCCTTGTGACGAATTGAAGCGACGTCAATACGTCACCGATATTTTTTTCAGTCATCATTGCGAATCGCCTTGCGTACAACTTAATGTGCTGTTTAAATTCGACGCGTAAGCCCCTAATTCATCTGGACTTTTCCTGAACCGACGTCCCGCCGGCTTAAGAAATACTTCTTCACAGACTGACAAGCCTGCTCAAACCATGGCATTTTCCTGGAAACGTGCAATTGCGAACGCGGTAGCGCCGGCGGCGCTGGCGCTGTGCGCGCTCCTGCCCCCTGCCGCGCAAGCCGCAAAGAATTCCGACCCTTGCAAGACGAACGCCAAATCGGCGGCCTGCAAGGCGCAACAAGCCAAGAAAGCTCCCGCTCCGAAAGCCGCCTCTGGCAAGAGCTCGGCCGGCAAACAAGCCGCCCCTGCCGCCAAAAAGGCCGCCCCGCCCAAGTCTTCGTCCACCGCCAAGAAGGCGGCCCCGCCCAAGGGCGGCAAGCAAGCGGCCGGCAAGGCCACGCCCCCCAAGAAGACGGCCGCCGCCTCGGGCAAGAACGGCAAACCGAATAAACCCGCCGCCGGCCGTGGCCGCTCGGGCGCAGCCGCGTCCGCCGCGATGCCGCCGCCCGCCGCATCGGTGCGCGCCGAAGCCGCCGCGCTGCGTTCCAGCACCGCCTATGTGCAAGACCTGGAAACGTCGACCGTCCTGTTCGCCAAGAATGAAAACGTCGTGCGCCCCATCGCTTCGATCTCGAAGCTGATGACCGCGGTGGTTGTGGTCGACGCCAACCTGCCGATGGATGAAATGCTTGAAATCACCGACGACGATGTCGATGGTCTGAAGCACACCACCTCGCGGCTGCGCGTGGGCACGAAGCTGTCGCGCGGCGACATGCTGCATCTGGCGCTGATGTCGTCCGAGAACCGCGCCGCCAACGCGCTGGGCCGCCACTATCCGGGCGGCTTGCCCGCTTTTGTCGCGGCGATGAACGCCAAGGCGCAATCGCTGGGCATGACCAGCACGCGCTTCATTGAGCCGACCGGCCTGTCGAGCAACAACGTGTCGTCGCCGCATGATCTGGCCCGCCTGCTGCGCGCCGCCTCGCAGCGTCCGCTGATCCATCGCTACTCGACCGACACCGAGTACGACGTCGAGATCAACAACCGCACGCAGACCTTCCGCAACACTAACCTGCTGGTGCGCAAGCCCGACTGGGACATCAAGGTCTCCAAGACGGGCTACATCAACGAAGCCGGCGAATGCTTGGTGATGCTGGCCCGCATCAATGGCCGCGATCTGGCGATCGTGCTGCTGGACTCGCAAGGCAAGCTGTCGCGCATCGGGGATGCCGTACGCATCCGCCGCATTGTGCAAAACGAAGTCGCGCTGGCGTCGATTCAGCCGGGCGGTTGAACCCCGCTGCTTAACCCGGCCGTTACGCCCCCGGCGCTTCTCGCCACAAAAAAAGGCCCGATCTTCATCGGGCCTTTTTCATGCGCACGCGGGCGGACTCGAGGGCGGACTCGAACTACGCCGCCACGGGCCGCTTGCTGCGCAAGGGTTTGGCGTCATACATCGAGGCAGGCAGCCCTTCCAGCACGGCCTGCGCGTTTAGCGACCGGATCGGCACCGCCGCATCCGGCGGAATGCGCCCATCGGCCTGCAACAGCTGATAGCGCAGACAACATACCCGCAGGAAAGAGGTGAAGTTGGCGGCCTCGCCGCGGTACTCGGTGAGTTCGTCGTATAGGCGTTCGATCAGCTGCGTGACGCGCATGCCGTCACGCCCGGCGATTTCTTCCAGCACCTGCCAGAACAACTGCTCCAGCCGCAAGCTGGTTGCCACGCCATGCAGGCGCAGCGAACGGGTCTCGGGCGCGTAGGACTGTTCGCTCGCGCGGATGAAGATTTCACACATGAGAGCTCCTGAAGCGGGGCCGGCGACGCGCTGGGGTGGCGCCGCTGGGCAAAACGCTTGGATGGTCACGCTTGGATGGTCACGTTTGGATGGTCACGTTTGGATGGTCACGCTTGGATGGTCACGCTTCGACGTAGCGCTGAGCCGCGCGTCGCCGGTGGGTCACTGTACGACGTTTGCCGCGCAGCCTGCAAGACGCGGCGCGCCCTAGGCCGTTCGGGCCGAGCCCCGCCATTCTGCAACGACACGTTTCCTGACAGTCATCCATCCCGGCTCGGTTGATATAAATCATGGACTCGACAGTGCGAGCGTTCGAGCATAGTGAAACTGATCAGACTTCGGAGGCAGAGATGGAAAAGACCATGAAGGCCGCAGTTGCACGAGCATTTGGCAAACCCCTGGTAATCGAAGAAGTCGCAGTGCCCCGCCCCGGTCCGGGTGAACTGCTTGTGAAGATCGAAGCCTGCGGCGTATGCCATACCGACTTGCACGCCGTCCAAGGCGACTGGCCCGTCAAACCCAATCCCCCCTTCATTCCCGGCCACGAAGGCGTGGGCCACGTTGTGGCGGTGGGCGCGGGCGTGACGCACGTCAAGGAAGGCGACCGCGTGGGCATCCCGTGGCTGTATTCCGCCTGCGGCCATTGCGAGCACTGCCTGGGCGGCTGGGAAACCCTGTGTGAACAGCAGCAGAACGCCGGCTACTCCGTCAACGGCGGCTTTGCCGAATACGCGCTGGCCGCCGCCGATTATGTGGGGCTGCTGCCGAAAAACGTGGGCTTCGTCGACATCGCCCCCGTGCTGTGCGCGGGCGTCACCGTGTACAAGGGCCTGAAGATGACGGACACCCGCCCGGGCAACTGGGTGGTGATTTCGGGGATAGGCGGGCTGGGCCATATGGCGGTGCAATACGCCAAGGCCATGGGCCTGAACGTAGCCGCCGTCGACATCGACGACACGAAGCTGGACCTGGCGCGCCGCCTGGGCGCGGAAGTCACCGTGAACGCGAAGACTACCGACCCCGCCGCGTACCTGAAGCGCGAAATTGGCGGTGCGCATGGGGCGCTGATTACGGCCGTGTCGCCCAAGGCGTTCGAACAGGCGATGGGCATGGTGCGGCGCGGCGGAACCGTGGCGCTCAATGGCCTGCCTCCCGGCGACTTCCCGCTGTCGATCTTCGACATGGTGTTGAACGGCGTTACCGTGCGCGGCTCCATCGTGGGGTCGCGGCTGGACTTGCAGGAATCGCTGCAATTCGCCGAGGAAGGCAAGGTGCACGCCACCGTCGCCACGGAACGCCTGGAGAACATCAACAGTGTGTTTGACCGCATGAAGCAAGGGCAGATCGAAGGCCGGATCGTGCTGGACTTTGCCTGAGCCGCCTTAGCGCGACCGCTGACATGCAAAGGCTCCCGGGGCGTGGATGCCCCGGGAGCCTTATTCGCTTCCGCGAACGGGAGCGGATCTGCGGATAGCGGATCAGCGCATCGCGCCGTCACGCAATCACCCGATCGTCGCGTCAGTGCGTGATCTTCGTGCCCAACACCACCAGGAACTGCGACAGCCATGCCGGGTGCGCGGGCCAGGCCGGGGCGGTCACCAGGTTGCCATCGGTATAGGCTTGGTCGATGCCGATTTCGGCATAGGTGCCGCCGGCCAAACGCACTTCGGGTGCGCAAGCCGGGTACGCCGAGCACGTGCGGCCTTTGAGTATGCCGGCGGCGGCCAGCAGTTGCGCGCCGTGGCAAACGGCCGCGATCGGCTTACCGGCCTGATCGAAATAACGCACGATATCCAGCACCTTTTCGTTCAAGCGCAGGTATTCCGGTGCGCGGCCGCCCGGAATCACCAGGCCGTCGTAGGACGCGGGCTCGACGCGAGCGAAATCAAAATTCAGCGCAAAGTTGTGCCCGCGCTTTTCGCTATAGGTCTGGTCGCCTTCAAAATCGTGAATGGCGGTGGCGATGGTGTCGCCGGCTTTCTTGTCCGGGCAGACCGCATGCACCGTATGCCCCACGGCCAGCAGCGTCTGGAACGGCACCATGGTTTCGTAGTCTTCGGCGTAATCGCCGACCAGCATCAATAGTCTCTTGCTCATGAATGTCTCCTTGGGATGGGGGATGGCGGCGCCGGTTGCACACCCGTCAGGCCGGGCTCCGGTTCTTGATGTTCTGCGTCCATTGTGCCTGCTGCCGATTCGCCGCTGGTGGTAGTGGGATACCACGCCGGGTCACGAACGCCGCCCCAAGGCTGACCCGCTCTACTCCAGCGCCACCGACACGGGTTTTGCGCCCAGCACCGTGACAAGCGCCTGGGGATCAATCCCCACCAGATACCCGCGCCGCCCGCCGTTGATATACACGACGGGGTATTCCAGCACCTCGGCTTCGACCCAGACCGGCATTTTCTTGCGCGTGCCAAACGGCGAGGTGCCGCCGACCTGATACCCGGAATGCCGCTGCGCGACTTCAGGCTTGCAGGGTTCGACTTTCTTCAGCCCTGCCTGACGCGCCAGATTCTTCGTGGAGACCTCGCGGTCGCCATGCATGACCACGATCAGCGGCTTGGCGGATTCGTCTTCCATGACCAGCGTCTTCACCACCGCATGCGGGTCCAGGCCCAGCTGGCGCGCGGCCTCGCCTGCGCCGCCGTGATCCACATAGTCATAGGTGTGTTCCGTGTAGGCCACCTTGTTCTGCTTCAGCATTTGGGTGGCGGGCGTTTCGGAGACGTGGCGGGCTTTGCTCATGGGTAGGCCGGGTGAAAAAAGGAAAAGTGTAAGACAGGGTGAACAATGACGGTTCGCGCGTCAGCCGCGCGGATGGTGGGCCGCATGCAGCGCCTTCAAGCGTTCGCGGGCGACGTGGGTGTAGATCTGGGTCGTGGAAATATCCGCGTGACCCAGCAGCATCTGCACAACCCGCAAGTCGGCGCCGTGGTTCAACAAGTGGGTCGCGAACGCATGGCGCAACACGTGCGGCGACAGCGGCGCATGGATGTCGGCCAGCAGCGCGTACTTCTTCACCAACTGCCAGAAGGCTTGGCGCGACATCGCTTCGGCGCGGCCGGTGATGAAGAGCGCATCGCTTTGGCGCCCTGCCGCCAGCTCGGGCCGGGCGGTCTTCAGGTACTGATCGATCCAGTGCGCGGCCTCGGCGCCCAGCGGCACCAGGCGGTCCTTGCCGCCCTTGCCCAGCACCACGCGCACGACACCTTCATTCAGGCTGACGTCCAGCGCGCGCACGCCCACCAGTTCAGACACGCGCAAGCCGGTGGCGTACAGCGTTTCCAGCATGGCGCGGTCGCGCAGGCCGCGTGGCTGGGTGAGGTCGGGCGCGCGCAGCAAGGCGTCCACTTGTGATTCCGACAGCGTCTTGGGCAAGCGCGGCGGCTGCTTGGCGGCGATCAAGGTCAGGCAAGGGTCGCGTTCGGCGCGGTGTTCGCGCAAGGCCCAGGCATAGAAGCGGCGCAGCGCGGCCAGCCGGCGGTTGGCGGTGGTGGCGCGCGTTTCGTCGTGGCGGAAGGCGAACCAGGCTTCGATGTCGGCTTTGCCGGCGTCGCACAGCGTCTTGGCGGGGCCGACGGGCAACGCATGCGCCGAGGCGGCGTCGCCGTAGCGGTCGGCCATTTCGCGGGCATAGGCTTCGGGGTCTTCCAGCCAGCGGGCAAAGCCGGTCAGGTCGCGGCGGTAGGCGGCCAGGGTGTTGGCTGACAGGCCGTCTTCCAGCCAGACGGCGTCGATGAAGGCGTCGATATCGGCTTGGGAAGCCAGGGGCGCTTTAAGGATGGACATATAGCGGGTTACCTCTCGCCCACGCCGGCGGCTGCCGACTTCAGCCAGGTTTCAAACAGCTTGAGCGCATCAGACCGTTCGCTGCGCTGCGGGTAGCCGAAGTAATAGCCCTGGCTGACGGTCAGCGATTGCGGCACCGGCATCGTCAGCGTGCCAAGGTCGAGCGCCGGCTGCGCCAGGAAGCGCGGCATCAGGCCCACGCCCAGCCCCGCCTGCACGGCCGCCATCACCATGGTGAAGAGCTCATAGCGCGGGCCGCCCGCCGCCTGCGGGCCGTACAGATGGTTATTGGCGGCATACCACTGCCGCCACGCGTCGGGCCGCGACGCCAGATGCAGGTGCGTCATGCCGGCCAAGGCGCTCACGCCCGCGTCCGTCTGCTGCGCCACGCGCGCCGCCAGTTGCGGCGCGCATACCGGCACCAATTCGCGTTCGGGGAACAGCAGCACGCCCTGCGTGCCGGGCCACAGGCCGTCGCCATGGTAAAGCGCCCCATCAAAGGGCTGGTCCTTGAACTGGAACGGCAACGTGCGCACCGACAGGCTGACGGTGATGTCGGCGTGTTCCGCTTGAAAATCCGCCAGACGCGGAATCAGCCAGGTGGTGGCCAACGTGGGCACGACGGCAATGTGGATGCTGCGGCCCATGCCCGTCCGGCTGACCAGGCCAAAGGTGTCTTTTTCGATCTGGTCCAAATGGTGACGAATCCGCCCGGCGTATTCCGCCCCGTGGTCCGTCAGCACGATGCGGCGGCGCACGCGGGTGAACAACTGCACGCCCAGCCGCGACTCCAGGCTGGCCACCTGCCGGTAAACGGCGCTGTGCGTCAGGGACAGTTCCTCGGCCGCGCGGGAAAAACTGCCCAGCCGGGCCGATGCTTCGAACGCCTGGAGCGCGCTCAGATTGGGAATGCCGTTTCTCATGGAGCGGAGTATTTGCCTGAAATCGGCCTGAAATCGGCCTGAGACCCGTCGAAACCGGTCGCGGCGCAACGAGACACTACGTGCCGGGGGATCACTAGATTGTGCAATTTTATCAATTGCGTTGTGCACTCAAGGCACATATCCTCAAGAGTCTTATCCTCGGCTACCCACGACACCCCACCATGTCTCAGCAAGATTCCCGCCTTGGCGGTCACATTCTGGTCGACCAACTGGTCGCCCAGGGCGTCAAACACGTTTTCTGCGTTCCCGGCGAGAGCTATCTGGCGGTGCTGGACGGCCTGCACGATGCGGATATCAAGGTTACCGTCTGCCGCCAGGAAGGCGGCGCGGCGATGATGGCTGACGCCCACGGCAAACTGACCGGCGAACCCGGCATCTGCATGGTGACCCGTGGCCCGGGCGCGTCCAACGCGCTGGCCGGCGTACACATCGCCAAGCAGGACTCCACCCCGCTGATCCTGTTCGTGGGCCAGATCGAACGCGGCATGCGCGAGCGTGAAGCCTTCCAGGAAATGGACTACCGCGCCGTGTTCGGCACGCAAGCCAAGTGGGTCACCGAGATCGACCAGGTCGAACGCATTCCCGAACTGATTTCGCGCGCTTTCCACATTGCCACGTCCGGCCGTCCCGGCCCCGTCGTGATCGCCTTGCCGGAAGACATGCTGGTGGAAGCCGCCAAGGTGGCCGACGCCCCGCGCTACGAACTGATCGACTCCGCCCCCACGGCCGGCCAGCTGGCCGACCTGGAAAAGCTGCTGGCCGACGCCAAGAACCCCGTCGCCATCCTGGGCGGCACGCGCTGGGATGCCCGCGCCGTGCAACAGTTTGCCGACTTCGCGCAGCGCCACGCGCTGCCTACGGCCGTGTCGTTCCGCCGCCAGATGCTGTTCCCCGCCGACCACCCCTGCTTCATCGGTGACGTGGGCCTGGGCATCAACCCGGCGCTGCTCAAGCGCGTGGCCGACGCCGACCTGATTCTGCTGGTGGGCGGCCGCATGTCCGAGAACCCCAGCCAGGCCTACACGCTGCTGGACATTCCGGTTCCGAAGCAAAAGCTGGTGCATGTGCATCCCGACACTGCCGAACTCGGCCGCGTCTACCGCGCTACGCTGGCCATCAACACGTCGCCGGCCGCATTTGCGGAATCGCTGGCTGGCCTGAAGGCCCCCGCCAAGCCCGTGTGGGCCGAAGGCACCCAGGCCATGCGCGAGTCGTACCTGAAGTGGAGCGACCCGGAAACCATCACCACGCCGGGCGCGCTGCAAATGGGCCAGGTGATGGCCTACCTGGAAAAGTCGTTGCCGGCGGACGCCATCATGACCAACGGCGCGGGCAACTACGCCACCTGGCTGCACCGCTTCCACCGCTTCACGCGCTTTGGCACGCAGCTGGCGCCCACGTCGGGTTCCATGGGCTATGGCCTGCCGGCAGCCGTAGGCGCCAAGCGCGTCTGGCCTGACAAAACCGTTGTCTGCTTTGCAGGCGACGGCTGCTTCCTGATGCACGGCCAGGAATTCGCCACCGCCGTCCAGTACGACCTGCCCATCATCGTGGTGCTGGTCGACAACGGCATGTACGGCACCATCCGCATGCACCAGGAAAAGCACTACCCCGGCCGCGTGTCGGCAACCGAACTCAAGAACCCGGACTTCGCCGACTACGCGCGCGCCTTTGGCGGCCACGGCGAACGCGTCGAGACCACCGACCAGTTCGGCCCGGCCTTCGAACGCGCGCTGGCCAGCGGCAAGCCGGCCATCCTGCACTGCTTCATCGACCCTGAAACCATCACCCCGTCGACGACCTTGGAAAAGATCCGCGACGCGGCATTGAAAGCCCAGCACTGAATCCCGATCAGGCGGTAATTTCCGGCGGCGCGCTCAGGCGCGCTGCCCGCGCAAACCCCAACTTGCCGCCCGAATTATTTTAGGTTTAAACTTTTAAAATTCCGAATACGGAAATCCATAGCGGAGACCCAGCATGTCCTCGAATCCTTCTTTTCAATGGCAAGATCCCCTGTTGCTGGACCAGCAACTGACCGAAGAAGAACGCATGGTGCGCGATGCCGCCTATGCCTATTCGCAGGACAAGCTTGCCCCCCGCGTGCTGAACGCCTTCCGCAACGAGAAGACCGATCCGGAAATCTTCTCGGAAATGGGCGAACTCGGCCTGCTCGGCGCCACCATCCCTGAAGAATACGGCGGCGCTGGCCTGAACTACGTCAGCTACGGCCTGATCGCCCGCGAAGTCGAACGCATCGACTCCGGCTACCGCTCGATGATGAGCGTGCAGTCGTCGTTGGTGATGGTGCCCATCAACGAATTCGGCAGCGAAGCGCAAAAGCAGAAGTACCTGCCCAAGCTGGCTCGCGGCGAATGGATCGGCTGCTTCGGCCTGACCGAACCCAACCACGGTTCCGACCCCGGCGGCATGGAAACCCGCGCCGTCAAGACGTCCGACGGCTACAAGATTTCCGGCAACAAGATGTGGATCACCAACTCGCCCATCGCTGATGTGTTCGTGGTGTGGGCCAAGTGCGTCGGCGGCGACTTCGACGGCAAGATCCGCGGCTTCATCCTGGACAAGGGCATGAAGGGCCTGTCGGCTCCAGCCATTCACGGCAAGGTCGGCCTGCGCGCCTCGATCACCGGCGAAATCGTCATGGACGAAGTCGAAGTGTCGGCAGACCAGATGATGCCCGGCGTGTCCGGCCTGAAGGGTCCGTTCACGTGCTTGAACTCCGCCCGCTACGGCATCGCCTGGGGTGCTGTCGGCGCCGCTGAAGCGTGCTGGCACACTGCCCGCCAGTACACGCTGGACCGCAAGCAATTTGGCCGCCCGCTGGCCGCCAACCAGCTGATCCAGAAGAAGCTGGCCGACATGCAAACCGAAATCACGCTGGCCCTGCAAGGCTGCCTGCGTTTGGGCCGCATGAAGGACGAAGGCACCGCCGCCGTCGAAATCACCTCCATCATGAAGCGCAATTCTTGCGGCAAGGCGCTGGACATCGCCCGCCTGGCGCGCGACATGCTCGGCGGCAACGGCATCTCGGATGAATTCGGCGTGGCCCGCCACCTGGTGAACCTGGAAGTGGTCAACACGTACGAAGGCACCCACGACGTGCACGCCCTGATCCTGGGCCGCGCACAAACGGGCATCCAGGCGTTCTATTGATCGCTTGCTTGGCCAGAATGGCCTGAATGAAAAAACCGCCTTCAGTTATGAAGGCGGTTTTTCTTTGGCGCTCCGCGCTTGATAGAAAATGCTTGATGCCCCGCGCTTGATACTTCGCACTTGATACTTCGCGCTTGAAACCCCGCGCTTGATACCCAATGCTTGAAACAAGCACTTTGATGCGAAGCGCCTAGTTCTCGCCCGACAAATCAAACAAGCTTGTCGCGTCCAGCTCCAGTACGCCTTCGTCGTGCTGGTTGATGACCGTCCACGCCCACGTGATGATGCCCAGGTCGGGGCGCGACGACGAGGTGCGCGCGCCTTGCACACGCGCTTCCAGACGCAGCGTGTCGCCCGGACGCACCGGCGTGCGCCAGCGCACTTCACCCAGCCCCGGGGAACCGAAAGATTCGGAGTCATGCAGCGCCGCATCCACCGCCATGCGCATGGCCAGCGCGCACGTGTGCCAGCCGCTGGCAATCAGGCCGCCCCAGCGCCCTTCTGCGGCGCGTTGCGGGTCGGTGTGAAACCACTGCGGGTCGAACTTGCGTGCAAATTCCACGATCTCGGCCTCGGTGATGGTGACCGGGCCTGCCTTGATCATCATGCCGTCTTTGAATTCGGCGAACTTCATATTTTCCCCCTGCAAACGCAAACGGCGCGCCATGGCGCGCCGTTTTTCACGTGTGTCACGCGTTGGTTTTAGGACTTAATACGTCTCGAAATGCAGCCGCCCTTCGCGACGCAGCACATCGTGCAGGATAGACCAATCCTGCCCCGATTGCATCGTCACCTCGCGCAGCGCGTCCAGCACGCCGACTTCCATTCCCTTCAGCCCGCAAACATAGATGCAGGTGTTGCGGTCCGACAGCAACTCGCGTACCTGCCCCGCGCGTTCGCGGATCAGGTCCTGCACGTAGCGCTTGGGCTGGCCGGGTTCGCGCGACAGCGCAAGATTGATGTCGATGAAGTCGCGCGGCAGCTTCATCAGCGGCCCGAAGTACGGCAGCTCGCGTTCGGTGCGGGCGCCAAAGAACAGCATCAAGCGGCCGTTGTCGCCTGTGTCGATGCGGCGGCGGTAGCGCTCGGTCATCGCGCGCATCGGCGCGGAACCTGTCCCCGTGCAGATCATGATGAGGTTCGCGCGCGGATGGTTCGGCATCAGGAAGGTATGGCCGAACGGGCCGATGACCTGCACCGTGTCGTTCTTGGCCAGATCGCACAGGTAGTTCGAACACACGCCATGCGCCGCCGCGCCGCCGTGGTCTTCGGTGACGCGCTTCACCGTCAAAGACAGGTTGTTGTAGCCCGCGCGTTCGCCATCACGCGGGCTGGCCAGCGAATACTGGCGCGCGTGATGCGGCCGGCCTTGGGCATCGACACCGGGGGGCAGAATGCCGATGGACTGCCCTTCCAGCACGGGAAACGGCAGCTCGCCAAAGTCCAGCACGATGTGATGAATATCGCTTTCGGTATCGGCGCCCGTCACGCGGTAATTGCCGACGACGGTGGCCGTCATTGGCGCCTTGTGCGTGTACAGATTGACGTAGGGGTGGGCGGCGGACCAGGGTGGGACGGAGGCGCCGGGCAGGCTCAATGCGGGGGCGGGGGCGGAGGCAGACGCAGCGCCAGTCATCACGCCAGGCGCATCGACCGCCGCGGTGCCGACCGCCGCGGTGCCGACCGCCGCGGTATCGACCGCCGCAGCATCGCCCCCCGCACCCACGGCCGCCGTTTCCGGCAACGCCTTTTCCTTCGGCAATTCTTCCCAGCCGAACTGATCCTGCACCGAGTACGCCTCGTTGCGCAGCATCAGCCGCCAGTTGTCGATCGACCCCGTTGGGCATGGCGGCACACAGGCCATGCAGCCATTACAGATGTCGGGGTCCACCACGTAGTTATTGGAATCGTGGGTGATCGCGTCGACCGGACAGGTTTCTTCGCACGTGTTGCAGCGGATGCAGATCTCGGGATCGATCAGATGCTGCTTCAGCACTTCTACGGGTAAGGGGGCGTTCATCGCAATCTTCCCAATGCGCTGGCGGGGCGGCGCACAAACGCGCCGCCCCTTCTCGCCTTAGTTGAAACGGACGTAGTCAAAATTCACCGGCTGGCGGTTGATGCCCATGACGGGCGGCGCAATCCAGTTGGCGAACTTGCCGGGTTCCGTCACCCGGCCCATCAACGACGCGACAAACGCGCGGTCCTCAGGCGTGGGCAGCCATTTGTGGCTGTTGGCCTGCCATTGCGATTCCGACAGGATCTCGCCTTCAGGCGACATGCGTATGCCGGCCAGCGTGCCGATCTGGCGGTTGAACGCCTTGTGCGGCACGTGCAGCCGGAACGGGATGCCGCTCTTTTCAATGACCTTGTTCCAGCGCCCGATGCCCGCCACCGAATCACGGATGAAGTCGTCGCGCAGCACTTCGTTCAACGCGTTCAGCATCGGCACTTCAATCTCGTTCAGCTTGCCGTTGTTCACGGTCAGCACGCGATAGGTGTCGTTCTTCAATTGATGGTCGTCGGTGCGCTTGGATTCTTCGTAGCGCCCCTTCAGGCCCGAGCCGTAGAAGATGGCGGCGTTGGAAGATTGGTCCGCGCCGAACAGGTCGATGGTGACGCTGTAGTGGAAGTTCAAGTAGCGCTGGATGGTGGGCAGGTCGATGACGCCGGCGGCGCGCACGCTTTCCGGGTCGTCGGTCTTCAACTGGTTCATCACTTCGCAGGTGCGCTGGATCACGCGCGAAATGCCCGATTCGCCCACGAACATATGGTGCGCTTCTTCGGTCAGCATGAACTTCGTGGTGCGCGCCAGCGGGTCGAAGCTGGATTCGGCCAACGCGCACAGCTGGAACTTGCCGTCGCGGTCAGTGAAGTACGTGAACATATAGAAGGCCAGCCAGTCGGGCGTCTTCTCGTTGAACGCGCCCAGAATGCGCGGGTTGTCGGAATCACCCGAGCTGCGTTGCAGCAGCGCATCGGCCTCTTCGCGGCCATCGCGGCCAAAGTAGCGATGCAGCAGATACACCATGGCCCACAAGTGGCGGCCTTCTTCGACGTTGATCTGAAACAGGTTGCGCAGGTCGTACTGCGACGGCGCGGTCAGGCCCAGATGGCGTTGCTGTTCAATCGACGCGGGTTCGGTGTCGCCCTGCGTGACGATGATGCGGCGCAGGTTGGCGCGGTGTTCACCCGGCACATCCTGCCAAACATCACGCCCCATGTTTTCGCCAAAGTGGATCTTGCGCTGCCCGTCTTGCGGCGCCAGGAAAATGCCCCAGCGGTAGTCGGGCATGCGCACGTGGTTGAAGTTCGCCCAGCCATCGGGTTCCACACTGACGGCGGTGCGCAGGTACACATCAAAACCGTGCGAACCGTCGGGGCCCATGTCCTGCCACCATTGCAGGTAATTGGGCTGCCAATGTTCCAGCGCGCGTTGCAACGTGCGGTCGCCAGACAAGTTGACGTTGTTGGGGATCTTATCGGTGTAATTGATTCCAGACATTGTCTCGCTCCTTGTTTTTTTCAGACCCGGTTCCAATCGAACGCGGCTTGCTCGCCCTTGCCGTACAGCTTCAGGGCGCCCTTGTCGCCGGCCGCATTCGGACGGTTGAAGATCCAGTTCTGCCACGCGGTCAGGCGGCCGAAGATGCGGGTTTCCATCGTTTCCTTGCCGCCAAAGCGCAGGTTGGCCTCCAGCCCGGTCAAGGCGTCGGGCGACAAGGCGCGGCGCTCTTCCAGCATCATGCGAACTTCGTCGTCCCAGTCGATGCTGTCGGGCGCGAAGGTCACCAGGCCCAGCTCCAGCGCATCGGCGGCAGACAGCGCTTGCCCGGCGCGCGCGCGCACGGCTTCAAGCGGCGCGGTCTCTTCGTAGAAGCGGCGCTGCAATCGGCTTTGGCCATTCACCAGCGGATACGCGCCGAAGTTGCGTTCGCCCACCACGATCTGCGCGCGCGCGGCGGGGGTTTCCACGTTGTCCTCAACGTCCGCCTCGTTATCCAGCATGTAGCTGCGGTCGGCCGCCAGCGCCAGTTCCAGCAAGGTGCCGACAAAGCAGGAGCCCGGTTCGATCAGCGCGAACAGGCTGCGCGACGTCACATCCAGACGCGCCAGCGTGCGGCGCAGCATGCCGGCGGTTTCGCGCACGAACCAATGGCCGGCATGCCGTTCCAGCGCAGCGTCAGCGGCCAGCACGGCGGCGGGGTCGCCTTCTGTCTTCAGCACCCACGTGCCGATGTCGAGTTCGTTAGTGCGCATGGACAGGATGGCGTCGTCCAGTTCGCGCGCCATGCGCAACGGCCACCAGTTGGCGCCCGCGGCAATAATGTCGGCCAGTTCCGATTCGACCGGGCCAATCGGTGCGCGCACGGTCCAGGTGGCTTGACGTTTATCCCGGTCGAGCTGGATGTCCACGTAGCGGTACGACAGGCTGTTGGCGCCTTCGGTGCGTTCGATGGGGGTCAAGGCAATGCCCGCTTCGTTCGCCTGGCGCGTGCTGCCTTCGGCCAGCGCCAGCGCGCGTTCGCGCACCGCCGCTTCAAAACGCGCAGGCTTGACCACGTCGTCCACCAGCCGCCAGTCCTTGGCCCGTTGGCCGCGCACGCCTTCAACCAGCGTGCAGAAGATGTCGGCGTGGTCGTGGCGCACGCGGCGCTTGTCGGTCACGCGCGTCAGGCCGCCGGTGCCGGGCAAGACGCCCAAGAGCGGCACTTCGGGCAAGGCCACGGACGACGAACGGTCGTCGATCAGCAGGATTTCGTCGCAGGCCAGCGCCAGCTCGTAGCCGCCGCCTGCGCACGCGCCGTTCAACGCGGCGATGAACTTCAAGCCGCTATGACGGCTGGAGTCTTCGATGCCATTGCGGGTTTCGTTGGTGAACTTGCAGAAGTTCACCTTCCAGGCGTGCGAGGACAAGCCCAGCATGAAGATATTGGCGCCCGAACAGAAGATGCGGTCCTTCATGCTGGTGACGACTACGCTGCGCACTTCCGGGTGTTCGAAGCGGATGCGTTGCAGGGCGTCGTGCAATTCGATGTCTACGCCCAAGTCGTACGAGTTCAGCTTGAGCTTGTAGCCGGGGCGCAGGCCGCCGTCTTCGGCCACGTCCATGGCCAGCGTGGCGACCGGGCCGTCGAACGTCAGGCGCCAATGGCGGTACTGGTCGGGCTGGGTGCGGAAATCAACCCGGCTGTTGGCCCCATTGGCGTTGGCCCCATGGGTGTTGACCCCATTGTTGGTGCTGCTCATCTTGTGTCTCCTCGTACGCCCTGCCTGGACAGGAAAAATACTGCATCACATGAATTATTGTGCAGATTAGTTCAGGCAAAAACGCACGTCAAGCGAGACATGCATAAAAGTGCAGCTTTACAGAGGCAGACCGCAGGCCTTGCGAACTTGGGTGCGCAGGCCGGCAAAGCTTTCCTGCACTTCCAGATTGCTGGTCACCCAGGTGAGATCCGCCTTGGCGTAGAAGGCTTCGCGCCCGGCCAGGATGCGTTTCAAGTCGGCCATGGCCTCGTTGTTGCCCGACATGGGGCGGAAATCGCCCTGCGCCATGACGCGGCCCATGTGCTCTTCGGGCGTGGCGCGCAGCCATACCGTGTAGCAGTGCGCCAGCAACAGGTTCAGCGTGGCGGGTTCGGACACCAGCCCGCCCGGGGTCGCCAGCACCATTTCCGGATAGATCTGCACGGCCTCTTCCAGCGCGCGGCGTTCATAGCGGCGGTAGGCGTTGGGACCATACAGGTTGTGGATTTCCAGGATGCTGCACCCGGCCACGCGTTCGATCTCGCGGTTGAGCTCCACGAACGGGTAGCCCAGATCATCGGCCAGCATCTGGCCCAACGTGGATTTGCCCGCGCCGCGCAGCCCGATCAGCGCCACACGCTGCGTGCGGTTGGGGCGTTGCGCGCCCGCCCCCACGCCGAACAGCTGGGTCAGGGCCTCTCGGGCGCGTTGCAAGTCGGATTCCGTGCGGCCACTGAGCAGCTCGCGGATCAGCAGCCAATCGGGCGATTCGGTGGTGACGTCGCCCACCAGCTCAGCCAGCGCGCAGTTGAACGCACGGGCAATCTGCAACAGCACCAGGATGGACGCGTTGCCCACCCCATGTTCCAGATTGGCCAGATGCCGTTCCGACACGCCCGTGACCTGGGACAGGCCCTTGCGCGTCATGCCGCGTATGGCTCGCAGGCGGCGCACGCGCTCGCCCAATGCCACCAGGAAAGCTTCCCGCCTGGGTTCGGATGGCGCCGCATCTAGCGCTTGATTCATGTTTTGGCTGACTCCGCAAATACCCTGATACGCCTTGTTTTATGCACTATAGTGCTTGACCCAAACCATTGGAAGCACTATTTTTCCTTCCAAGCAGTCCAAAGCCGTCACGGTGCAAAAAAGCAGCATTCAAATTCATGCCGCATCCAAAGCGCCGACAGTGTAAAGGAGGAGTCCCGGTGAGCACGCCAGATCAATTCCATGCCCTGATGCGCGAGGCCACGCGTCTGGTGTCCGGCCAGCCGTTCGATAGCGGCCTTCAAGCCCGCTTGAACCGCGAAGCCGGCCCCGGCAGCCCCCTGTACCAGAACATCTTCGCCGCCTGTAAGCAGGGCGTGGCCGATGGCTGGATGTGCAATCGCGAAGGCGGCGGCATCCGCTACGGCCGCGTCATCAAACCCGCCGACGATCTGGCCGGCTGCTCGGTGGACGTCGTCGACATGAACGACCTGGCCGGCCCCCACCACGCCCACCCCAACGGCGAGATCGATCTGATCATGCCGCTGACCGGCGACGCCCGCTTTGACGGCCACGGCGCCGGCTGGCTCGTCTACGGCCCCGGCAGCGCCCACAGCCCCACGGTCACGCAAGGCCGCGCGCTGGTGCTGTACCTGCTGCCCGGCGGCGCTATCGAATTCACGCGGCCCAGCAGCTAGCCCCGCGCCTTACGGCCAGGCGACAAAAAAACACAGCCATGGCCCGCCCCCACCAGGACATCAGGAGACAACCGTGAACACCTGCCCCGCCGAACTGAACTTCGCCAGTTATCTGGCCGCGCTGAACGCGCCGCGCGCCGCCAAGCCGGCCTATATCGACGACACGCGTCAGCTGAGCTATGGCGAACTGGCCGAGCGGGTGGCCCGCATGGCGGGCGCGCTGCGCCAATTGGGCCTGCGGCGCGAAGAACGCATCCTGCTGCTGATGCAAGACACGGTGGATTGGCCCATCGTGTTCCTGGGTGCGTTGCACGCGGGCGTGGTGCCGGTCGCCGTGAACACCTTGCTGACGGCCGACGACTACGCCTACATCGTGTCGCACAGCCGCGTACGCGCCGCATTCGTCTCGGGTGCGTTGCTGCCCGTCTTGCAGACCGCGCTGGCGCAAGCGCCCGGCGATGTCGAGCACGTCGTGGTGGCTCAGCCCCTCGCTTCTCAGGCCGTCGCATCACAGCCCGCCACTTCACAGCCCGTCACTTCACAGCACGTCACTTCACAGCACGTCACTTCACAGCACGTCACTTCACAGCCAGTCGCTTCACAGCCCGTCACTTCACAATCCTCCTCCGCCCTGCCCGTCCGCACCTACGAATTCGATGCCCTGCTGGCCGCCGCCCCCCTTGCCCCTGCCGTGCGCACGCTGGCCGATGAAATTGCGTTCTGGCTGTATTCATCGGGCTCCACCGGCAAGCCCAAGGGCGTCGTCCACACGCACGGCAACCTGTGGCACACGGCCGAACTCTACGCCAAGCCCGTGCTGGGCATCCGCGAAGACGACGTGGTGTTCTCCGCCGCAAAGCTGTTCTTCGCCTACGGCCTGGGCAATGGGCTGACCTTTCCGCTGTCGGTGGGCGCCACCGTCATCCTGATGGGCGAACGGCCCACGCCGCAGGCCGTGTTCCAGCGCCTGACCCGGCACCGCCCCACCGTGTTCTATGGCGTGCCCACGCTGTACGCCAGCATGCTGGCCTCGCCAGATCTGCCGCCGCGCGATCAAGTGGCGATGCGCGTGTGCACCTCGGCGGGCGAAGCGTTGCCGCGCGATATCGGCGAACGCTTCACGCGGCATTTCGGCTGTGAAATCCTGGACGGCATCGGTTCCACCGAGATGCTGCACATCTTTATTTCTAACCAAACCGGCCAGTTGCGCTACGGCACCACCGGCAAGCCCGTGCCCGGCTACGAAGTGCAGCTGCGCGATGACAACGGCGCACCCGTCGCGGCGGGCGCCATCGGCGACCTCTACATCAAAGGCCCCAGCGCCGCGCTCATGTACTGGAACAACCGCGACAAAACCCGCCAGTGTTTTCTGGGCGACTGGTTAAAGAGCGGCGACAAATACACCTGTGACGCCGACGGCTACTACACCTATGCGGGCCGCAGCGACGACATGATCAAAGTCAGCGGGCAGTACGTGTCGCCAGTGGAAGTTGAGAACATTCTGGTGCAGCACGAAGCCGTACTGGAAGCCGCCGTGATCGGCGTGCCGGACCACGACGGCCTGGTGAAGACGAAGGCCTACGTCGTGCTGCGCCCGGGCTTCGAGCCCGACGCGAATACCGGCGCGGCGCTGCAAAGCTATGTGAAGCAGCATCTGGCGCCGTTCAAGTATCCGCGCCAGATCAACTTCACCGAAGAACTGCCCAAGACCGCCACCGGCAAGATCCAACGCTTCCGCCTGCGTCAACTGGAAGAGTCGACGCTATGAATTCCGCGGCAGACACCTCTGATGTGATGACGCGCACAGACACGTCCGACGTGATGACGCGCACCGACATGGCCGATGTCGTCATCGACGGCCAGGCGCGCCGCCTGGAATGCCTGTGGATTGCGCCCGATCGCGCGCTAGCGCCGTTGCTGGTCTTCCTGCACGAAGGGCTGGGCTCGGTTGCCATGTGGAAGGACTTCCCGGCGCACGTGTGCGAGGCCGCCGGCTGCCGGGGGCTGGTCGTGTCGCGCTATGGCTACGGGCAGTCCACACCGCGCCCGCCGCAGGAAAAATGGACGGTGGACTTCATGCACGGCGACGCGCGCGACGGGCTGCCCGCGCTGTTCACCGCACTGGGCATCGACGCGCGGCAAGACAAGCCCGTGCTGTTCGGCCATAGCGACGGCGGATCGATTGCGCTGCTGTACGCGGCCATGCACCCGGATGCCGTCGCCGGCATCGTCGTGGCGGCCCCGCACATCTTTGTTGAAGCGCAGACGGTAGCGAACATCGAGCTTGCGCGGCAGGCCTATCTGAACACTGACCTGCGCAGCCGCCTGGCCCGCTATCACGCCGACGTGGATTCCGCCTTCTGGGGCTGGAACGACATCTGGCTGAACCCCGACTTCCGCCACTGGAACATCGAAGATTATCTGCCCCGCATCGTCTGCCCCGTGCTGGCGATTCAGGGCGTGGACGACGAGTACGGAACGCTTGCGCAGGTACGCGGCATACACCGCCATGCGCCGCAAACCGCACTGCTGGAAATTCCCGGCTGCCGCCATTCGCCGCACCGGGACCAGCCCGCCATTGTTATCCAGGCCGTTGCCGATTTCATCGGCGCGTTGGACAAACCCGGCTGAGCCAGGGCCTATCCGCCCAGACCAGCCCATAACAAGCACGGAGACAAACCATGAACCACGCCCTGACCCGGGCTGCGATTGCCGCAGCCCTGACGCTCGCCGCCAGCGGCGCGCAGGCCGCAGACAAAATCAAAGTCGGCTTCATGCTGCCCTATAGCGGCACCTTCGCCGCGCTTGGCACCGCCATTGAAAACGGCTTCAAGCTGTACGTGGCCGAACAAGGCGGCAAGCTGGGCGGGCGCGAGATCGAATACTTCAAGGTGGATGACGAATCCAACCCCGCCAAGGCCGCCGAAAACGCCAACCGCCTGATCAAGCGCGATCAGGTCGACGTGCTGATCGGCACGGTGCATTCGGGCGTGGCGATGGCGCTGGCCAAGGCCGCGAAAGACAGCGACACCACGCTCATCGTCACCAACGCGGGCGCCAACGCCATCACCGGCCCGTTGTGCGGCCCCGGCATCTTCCGCACGTCGTTCACCAACTGGCAGCCCGCGTACGCCATGGGCCCCGTTGCCTACGCCAAGGGCCACAAGACCGCCGTCACCATCACCTGGAAATACGCGGCGGGCGACGAGGCCATTGGCGGCTTCAAGGAAGGCTTCGAAAAGGCAGGCGGCAAAGTCGTGAAGGAACTGAGCCTGCCGTTTCCGAACGTGGAATTCCAGTCGCTGCTGACCGAAATCGCCGCCACCAAACCCGACATGGTGTTCACCTTCTTTGCCGGCGGCGGCGCAGTGAAGTTCGTGCAGGACTATCACGCGGCGGGCCTGGACAAGACCATTCCGCTGTACGGCTCAGGCTTCCTGACCGACGGCACCTTGCAGGCGCAGGGCGCATCCGCGCAAGGCTTGTTGACCACGCTGCATTACGCCGACGGCCTGAACACCCCGCGCGACAACGCCTTCCGCGCCGACTACACCAAGAACTACAACGTGCAGCCTGACGTGTACGCCGTGCAAGGCTATGACGCGGCCCAGCTGATGCAGTCGGGCCTGACCGCCGTGAAGGGCGACTTCGCCAAGAAGGCCGACTTCCGCAGCGCCATGCGCGGCGCCACGGTAGACAGCCCGCGCGGCCCCTTCACGTTGTCGGCGGCGGGCAACCCGGTGCAGGACATCTACCTGCGCCGCGTCGACGGCCTGGAAAACAAGGTGGTGGACGTTGCCGTGAAGAAGCTGGCCGATCCGGCCCGCGGCTGCAAGCTCTGACACGACGTCCGCCACGGGAGGCCCCATGGACATCAGCATCCTGCTTATTCAAAGCCTGAACGCATTCCAGTACGGCTTGCTGCTGTTCCTGGTGGCCAGCGGCCTCACGCTGATCTTCGGCATCATGGGCATCATCAACCTGGCCCATGGCAGCTTCTACATGATCGGCGCCTACATGGCGTTTGCGCTGGGGCCGGTGGTTGACCGCTGGCTGGGCGGCGGCTTCATCGCCACGCTGGCCGTGTGCGTCGCGCTGGCGGCGGTGCTGGGCTACTTTCTTGAAGCCGCCTTCTTCAGCTATCTGTATCACCGCAACCACTTGCAGCAAGTGCTGATGACGTACGGGCTGATCCTGGTATTTGAAGAGCTGCGCAGCATCCTCGTCGGCAACGACGTGCACGGCGTGCCGCTGCCGGCGTGGCTGCAAGGCAGCATTTCGCTGGGCGGGGTGATGACGTATCCGGTGTATCGGTTGTTCATCTCGGCCGTGGGCATCGCGGTGGCCTTGCTGCTGTATTGGGTCATCACGCGCACGCGGCTGGGCATGATGCTGCGCGCGGGCGCCAGCAATCGCGAAATGACCGGGTCGCTCGGTATCGACGTCAACAAGCTGTACCGGCTGGTGTTCGCGGCCGGCGTGGCGCTGGCCGCGCTGGCGGGCACCATCGCCGCACCCGTGTCGTCCGTCTACCCCGGGATGGGCAACGGCGTGCTGATCATCTGTTTCGTGGTGGTGGTGATTGGCGGCATCGGCTCGATTCGCGGCGCGTTCCTGGCCGCGATGCTCGTGGGCTTTGTAGAAACCTTCGGACAGGTGCTGTTCCCGTCCGCGGCAGGCGTGCTGGTGTACCTGCTGATGGCCTTCATTCTTCTTTGCAAGCCCGAAGGGCTGTTCAAACAGGGCTAGCCATGCAGAAACTTCTACCCGTCGTAACGCTGCTGGCGCTGGCCGCGTTTGCCTGGAGCGGCAGCGATTACTACACCGGGCTGGCGATCAAGGTCATGATCTACGCCATCTTCGCGCTCAGCTTGCAATTGCTGGTGGGCGGCGCGGGGCTCGTCAGCCTGGGGCACGCCGCCTTCTTCGGCATTGGGGCGTATATGGCGGCGTTGTTGTCGCCCGAATCCGAGGCGGCCAGCCTGTGGTGGCTGCTGCCCGCGGCGCTGCTGACGGCGGCCGCCTATGCCGTGGTGACGGGCGCGCTGGCGCTGCGCACGCGCGGCGTGTACTTCATCATGGTGACGCTGGCGTTTGCGCAAATGGCGTACTACGTCTTCCACGACACCAAAGTCGGCGGCGGCAGCGACGGCATCTATCTGTACTTCCGGCCCGAGCTCGCCTTGGGCGACTGGATGCCCTTTGATTTAAGCAACGCCACCACGTTCTATTTCTTTGTGCTGGCTTGCCTGGCGCTGACCTGGGGCTTTCTGGCGCTGCTGCGGCGTTCGCCCTTTGGCGCGGCGCTGGCGGGCATTCGCATCAACGAACAGCGCATGCGGGCAGCGGGGTATTCGACGTATCCCTACAAGCTGACGGCCTACGTGGTGGGCGCCACGCTGGCCAGTTTGGCGGGCTTTCTGTTCGCGCTGAAAGACGGCTTTGTCACGCCGGAATTATTGGCTTGGGAGCAATCGGGCCTGGTGTTGCTGATGGTGATTCTGGGCGGTATGGCCAGCCTGGGCGGCGCGGTGATCGGTACGGTGACGCTGGTGCTGATGCAGGAGTTGTTCCAGTCGCAGGCGCTGTTTGGCGACTATGCGCGGCATTGGCATCTGCCCTTGGGGCTGGCCATCATTGCGCTGGTGGCGTTGTTGCCCAACGGCATTGCGGGCCTGCCGGCGCAATGGCGCCAGCGGCATCAGCGTCGGACGTTGCAAAGCCCCGGCGCGCGCGCGACGCCTGCGGCAGCCGCCCCCCTGCCCGCTGCCCCCGCCGCCACCCGCCTGCCCATTCAAGGAGAGCCCCATGTCTGACGTCTTGCTTGCCGCCGCCGATGTCACGCGGCGCTTCGGCGGCCTGACCGCCGTCAATGGCGTATCGCTGGGCTTGGCGCGCGGCCAGGTGCATGCCGTGATCGGCACCAACGGTGCGGGAAAATCCACGCTGATCAACATCCTGTCGGGTGAACTGGCGCCCAGCAGCGGGCACGTGATGCTGGGCGGGCGCGACATCACCGCCTGGCGCCAGCCCGAACGCGCGCGCGCAGGGCTGGGGCGCAGCTATCAGCGCTCTACCCTCTTTCCCGAACTTTCTGTGTTCGAAAACTGCCGGCTGGCCGCGCAAGCTGGACGGCAGCGCTTCTGGCATTGGTGGCGCGCGGCATCCGATTGCCGGCGCAGCGCCGAATTGGCGCAGCATGCGTTGGAACGCACGGGGCTGGCCAACGACGCCACGCGGCTGGCCGGGCTGCTGCCGCATGGCCGCAAGCGCCAATTGGAAATCGCCATGTGCCTGGCGGGCGAACCGCAGGTGCTGCTGCTGGACGAACCCTTGGCCGGCATGGGCCCCGAAGAAACCGACCGCATTCTGGACCTGCTGCAAACCTTGAAATCGGGCCACGCAATCCTGTTGGTGGAACACGATATGGATGCGGTCTTTCGCATCGCCGAAACCATCACCGTGATGGTCAACGGCACCGCCATCGCCAGCGGCACGCCCGCCGACATCCGCGCCAATGCCGACGTGCGCACCGCCTACCTGGGCGAAGACACCGGCGCGTCCCACGAAGGAGCCGCAGCATGCACGCACTGATCGAAGCAGGCGGACTGCATGTGTACTACGGCGCCAGCCATGTGCTGCGTGGCGTGGACATGCACATCGCGCCGGGTGAATCGGTGGGTCTCGTCGGACGCAATGGCATGGGCAAGACGACGTTGATCCGCAGCCTGATGGGGCAAGTGAAAAGCGCGCAGGGGCAGGTGCGGGTCAGCGGCCGCGATTGCACGCGCGCGCAGCCGCACACGATAGCGCGCATGGGCTTGGCCTACGTGCCAGAGGGGCGCGGCATTTTCCCCAACCTGAACGTGCGCGAAAACCTGCAAGTGGCCGCGCGCCCCGGCGTGCGGGGCGGGCAGGACTGGACGTATGCGCGCGTGCTGGACACGTTTCCGCGCCTGCGTGAACGGCTGGGGCATGGCGGGCAACAGTTGTCGGGCGGCGAGCAACAGATGCTGGCCATTGGCCGCGCGCTGATGACCAACCCCGACCTGCTGATTCTTGACGAAGCCACCGAAGGTCTGGCCCCGCTGATCGTGGCCGAGATCTGGAAGATCATTCGGCAGATTCGCACCACGGGCATGTCCACGCTGATCGTGGACCGCAATTACCGCGCGGTGCTGGAACACACCGACCGCTGCCTGGTAATGGAAAAAGGCGTGATCGTGCAAGATGGCGATAGCGCGTCGCTGGCCCGGCAACCCGAACAGCTGACGCGCTATCTGGGCGTGTAGGGAAACACGCCCGCCTTAGATCACCGCTTCGATCAGGAACGGGCCACGGCGCTTCAGGCCGTCGGCCAGTGCGCGTGCAAAGCCTTCAACCGTATCCACGCTGACCGCTTCCACGCCCATGCCGCGCGCCAGATGCGTCCAGTCCAGATACGGTTCTTCCAGGTCGAGCATGCGGCGCGCGTTGCGGCCCGGTTCCTTCACGCCCACGTTTTTCATTTCGCCGTGCAGCGTGGCGTAGGAACGGTTGGCCAGAATCACCGTCAGGCAATTCAGGTTTTCACGCGCCTGCGTCCACAAGGCTTGCAGCGTGTACATGCCGCTGCCGTCCGCCTGCAACGTGATGACCTTGCGGTCGGGGCACGCCACAGCGGCGCCGGTGGCCATGGGCAGGCCAATACCGATGGCGCCGCCCGTCAGCATCAGCCAATCGTGCGGGGCGCTGCTGGCGCTGTAGATCGGGAATTCACGGCCTTGCGTGATGGACTCATCGCACACGATGGCCTGTTCGGGCAAGGTGTGGGCGACCAGAATGTTCACGGCGGCACCCGTCAGCTTGCCGGACGACGGCACTTCATAGGCCGCGGCCGGCGTGGCCAGGCGCGGCGCGTCGGCGGCGATGCCAAGCTCATCCGCCAGCCATTCCAGCGCGTGGGCCAAGTCCTGTTCAGCAGAGGCCAGCACCACCTGGTTGCTGTCCGGCGGGGCCAGCAGGCTGGGCTTGCCGGGGTACGCGAAGAAGCCGACCGGCGCCTTTGCGCCCGCCAGCACCAGGTGCTTGACGTCTTTCAGCTTGGCCACGGCCATGTCGATGGGGTACGGCAGGCGGTCAACCGGCGTGCGCGCGCCGCCGCGTTCGATGCGGCGGTTGGACGTTTCCGACATCAAGCGCACGCCGGTGGCGCGCGCGATGCGGCCCGCAGCGTTCAGTGCGCGCTCGCGCAGCGCCGCGCCGCCCAGCATCAGCACGGTGACTTCGCCCGAGCGGATGGCGGCGGCTGCTGCGCGCACGGCGTCGGCAGAGGTCTGCGCCAACGGCGCGTCTTTCACTTGCACGGGCGCGGGGGCATTGTCGGGCAGATCGGTCCAGGCGGTATCGGCGGGCAGGATCAGCGTGGCGATGTTGCCCGGCGCCTGGCGCGCCACGCCGATGGCTTCAGCGGCATCGGCGGAAACGGCCGCGGCCGTCATCGTGCGCTTGACCCAGTGCGACATCGGGCGCGCCACGCCTTCGACATCGCTCGTCAGCGGCGCGTCGTATTGCACGTGGTACGTCGCGTGGTCGCCCACAATGTTGACCATGGGCGTGCGGGCGCGCTTGGCGTTGTGCAGATTGGCCAGGCCATTGCCCAGGCCGGGGCCCAGATGCAGCAAGGTCGCGGCCGGCTTGTCGGCCATGCGCGCGTAACCGTCGGCCGCGCCCGTCACCACACCTTCGAACAGACCCAGCACGCAACGCATCTTGGGCTTGCGATCCAAGGCCGCGACAAAGTGCATTTCAGACGTGCCGGGGTTGGCAAAGCACACGTCCACATCGTTGGCCAGCAAGGTATCGCAAAGACTGTCAGCGCCGTTCATGATTTTCCCTAGTCGTTTTCAATGGCGATGCGGGCGCATGCGCGCCCGCCTGATATGCATGATAGGTAGCGTATCCGCATCGCGATAGAGCCATTTCAGCTTGCGGACATGGAACCATTCCGCCTGTGTTCCGTCTGCCGGAATCATGCAATAAAAACGGCCCGCGTGGGGCGGGCCGTGGTGGCGTTCAAGGCAGCCCGGTCAGCGGATGGGCCACGGATACATCGCGCCGCCCTTATTCCACAGCGCGTTCGTGCCGCGTTGCAGGCCCAGCTTGCTGTCTTTGCCGACGTTGCGTTCGAACACTTCGCTGTAGTTGCCCACGGCCTTGATGGCGTTGTAGGCCCACTTTTCATCCAGGCCCATGTTCTTGCCCGCGCCCGGCGTCACGCCCAGGATGCGCAAGACGTTGGGGTTGTTGCTCTTGAGCATCTCATCCACGTTCTTTTGCGTGATGCCGTATTCCTCGGCTTCCAGCAGCGCAAACAGCGTCCAGCGCACGATGCCCAGCCAGTTCTCGTCGCCCTGGCGCACCATGGGGCCCAGCGGTTCCTTCGAGAAGCGTTCGGGCAGAATTTCGAAGTCGTTCGGGTTGGCGACTTGCGTCGCGCGCACGGCGGCCAGTTGCGAGGCGTCGTCCGTGAAGGCGTCGCAGCGGCCCGACTCAAAGGCGCGGACCACTTCAGTCACCTTGTCGATCACGACGGGTTTGAATTCGATGTTGTTGGAACGGAACCAGTCGGCCAGATTCAGTTCGGTGGTGGTTCCCGGTTGCACGCAAACCGTGGCGCCGTTCAGTTCCTTGGCGCTTTTGACGCCCAGCTTCTTGTTCACCAGAATGCCCTGGCCGTCATAGAAGCTGGCCGCCACGGCGGACAGGCCCAACGAAGTATCGCGCGTCTGCGTCAGCGTCACGGTGCGCAGCAGCACGTCCACTTCGCCCGATTGCAGCGCGGTGAAGCGTTGCTGGGTCGACAGCGCGGTGCCTTTGAATTTGCTTGCGTCACCGAAGACGGCGGCGGCCACGGCGCGGCAGATGTCCACGTCCATGCCTTCCCATTCGCCCTTGCTGTTGGTGGCCGAGAAACCGGAGACGCCGTCGGTCAGGCCGCACTGCACGAACCCTTTTTTCTTCACCGCATCCAGCGTGGGGCCGGCCACGGCGGCCTGGGACGCGCAAGCCAGGGCCAAGGCACCGGCTGCAAACAAGATAGACCGCTTCATCGCTGCTTCTCCTGAAAGGGATGGCCGGGCGGCTTGTAAGCCGGCGCCGGCTGAAAACCGGGGCCCTGTTTTGCTGGGCCGCTCGCCAGATTAAGCGATGTCCACGGCGTGAACAACGCGATGCGGCCTAGTGAAAACCCGAGGCGTGACAAGTTGGCACGCGCACGGCATTTGTCCGGTGATCGAACTTAATCAGACTGATTCACCTCTTGGTGCGCCGCCTTGCATGCCATACTTTTTTCGCGTCGATGTCCGATATACGGCATGGGCGTCATCCCCGCGCGGCACCGCCGCAACATCTTAAAAAACGCCGAGCGCGCCACAAAAAAAAACCCGGGCGCGCATCGATATTCGGTCGATTCATGGAGGAGACAAATCCATGGCACGTGTAGTCACGCCGCAGCCTCGCCGCCACGCCGCCGCCCCGCGCCGTCTGGCCCTGAAAACCTTGTTGTGGTCCGCGCTGGCGGTAGCCGGCATGGTTGCCGGCCCCACCGGCCCCGCTAATGCGGCCGATGACTGGCCGTCCAAACCCATCAAGATCATCGTGCCGTATACCCCGGGCGGGTCTACCGACATCGTGACCCGCATCGTGATGGAAAAGCTGGGGCCGCGCTTGAAGCAGACGATCATCGTTGAAAACAAGCCCGGCGCGAACAGCAGCGTGGGGTCGGCAATGGCCGCCAAGTCGGACCCCGATGGCTACACCTTCCTGTCCATCCTGCCGGCCTACATCATCAACTTCCACCTGTACAAGCTCAACTATGCGCCCGCCGACCTGACGCCGGTGGTGCAGATGGCCGACCTGCCGCTGTTCCTGTTCGTGTCTGAAGACCTGCCCGTGAAAACGGTGGCCGATCTGGTGGCCTATGGCCGCAAGCACCCCGACAAGCTGACCTACGCCTCCAGCGGTAATGGCTCCAGCGCGCACCTGACCGGCGCCGACTTCGCCTTGCAGAACAAGCTCACGATGACGCACGTGGCCTACAAGGGCAGCGCGCCGATCCTGACAGACCTGCTGGGCGGACGCGTCTCCATGGTGTTCGACCCGATCCTGGTGCCGATGCAATACGTGAAGCAGAACCGGCTGAAGGCGCTGGCGTTCACCGGCAAGGAACGCTGGCCGACCGAACCCGGCATTCCCACCATGGAAGAAGCCGGCATGCCCGGCTTCGTGACGGGCTCGTGGGCCGGTCTGATGGCGCCGGCCGGCACGCCCAAGCCGATCATCGAACGCATGGCGCGCGAGATCAGTGAAATCGTGAAGGAACCCGACGTGAAGCAGAAGTTCGTGGATGCCGGCTTCCTGCCAGTCGGCGGCACGACGGCGCAATTCGCAGAACTGATGAAGACCGACTCGGCACGCTACGCCGAGATCATCAAGCAGGCGGGCATTACCGTGAATTGAACGCGCGGCGGGCGCTGGCGCGGCCGGAATGCCGCAGCAGCGTCGCGCCGCCTCGGAGTCATCATGATCAATAAATTCATCGACACGCCCGACGACGCGGTCGCAGATATCCACGACGGCGCCACGGTGCTGATCAGCGGCTTTGGCGGCGCGGGCATGCCCACCGAACTCATCCACGCCTTGATCGACCAGGGCGCGCGCGAACTCACGGTAGTGAGCAACAACGCCGGCAATCACGAAACGGGGCTGGCCGCGCTGATCAAGGCCGGACGCGTGCGCAAGGTGATCTGCTCGTTTCCCAAGGCGTCGCACTCCTGGGTGTTCGACGACCTGTACCGCCGCGGCGGCATCGAACTGGAATGCGTGCCGCAAGGCACCATTGCCGAACGGCTGCGCGCGGCGGGCGCCGGGCTGGGTGGCTTCTTCACGCCCACCGCCTACGGCACCGAGCTGGCGCAAGGCAAAGAAACCCGCATCATCAACGGGCGCGGCCATGTGTTTGAAACGCCGCTGCATGGTGATTTTGCGCTGGTCAAAGCCGACCAGGGCGACCGCTGGGGCAACCTGACTTATCACAAGAGCGCGCGCAACTTCGGCCCCATCATGTGCATGGCGGCCAAGACCACCATCGTGCAGGTGCGCGCCAAAGCCGAGCTGGGCGAGCTGCCGCCCGAAGCCATTGTCACGCCGGGCATTTTCGTCAAGCGCATCACCGAGGTGGCCCACGCCGCCTTCTCCAGCTGAAGGAATCCGCATGACTCTTTCCCCGACGTCCCGCCCGCAGACTTCCCGCCCTCGGGCGTATCAACCCCTGACCCGCGAGGCCATGGCGCGCCGCCTGGCCCTGGACATTCCCGATGGCAGCTACGTCAACCTGGGCATCGGCATGCCGGTGCTGGTGGCGGCCCATCTGCCCGATGACCGCGAGATCGTGCTGCACAGCGAAAACGGCATCCTGGGCATGGGCCCGCCGCCTGCTGATGACGCCATCAATCTGGATCTCATCAACGCCGGCAAGCAGCCCGTGACCTTGCTGACCGGCGGCTCGTACTTTCATCACGCGGATTCGTTCGCGATGATGCGCGGCGGCCATCTGGACATCTGCGTAATGGGCGGCATGCAGGTCGCGGCCAATGGCGATCTTGCCAACTGGTCGCTGGCCAAACCCGGCGAAGCCCCGGCCGTGGGCGGCGCGATGGACCTGGCGGTGGGCGCGCGCAGCGTGTTCATCATGATGGAGCACAACAGCAAGAACGGCGATCCGAAGATCGTTGAACGCTGCACCTATCCGCTGACCGGCGCGGGCGTGGTGGACCGCATCTACACGGACCTTGCCGTCATAGACGTCACGCCAGAAGGCCTGGTGGTTCGGGATATGATCGACGGCATGACGCTATCCGAACTGCAATCGCGCACGGGCGCGCCGCTGCACGCACGCTGATGCTGCCCAACCTGCCTCCGCCCGGCTATGCCGCGCCGCTGGCCGCGGAGGATCATCCTGATCAGTTCCGTGGCGATCCCGATTACATGCTGACCTTGGCGCGCGGCCTGCACGTGATCCGCGCGTTCGGCACGCGCCGCCATCCGCAAACCGCCGCCGAACTGAGCCGGCGCGCCGGGCTGCCGCGTGCGGTGGTGCAGCGCTGCCTGCATACGCTGGTGCTGTTGGGCATTGCCGAGCAACACGGCCGGCTGTTTGTGCTGACGCCACGCATTTTGGGTTTGGGGTACGCGTACTTCTCATCCACGCCGTTCGTGTCGCTGGCCCAGCCCGTGCTGGAAGAGTTAAGCGCCACCGTCAACGAGACCTGCGCGCTGGCCATCATGGAAGGCAATGAAATGCTGTACCTGGCGCGTTCCGAAGTGAACCGCCTGCTGGCCACATCGATGGGGCTGGGCAGCCGCCTGCCTGCATACTGCACGTCGATCGGCCGTGTGCTGCTGGCGCAATTGCCCGAGCCGGCGCTGGCGCGCTACTTCGCTGCGACCGATTTGCAGCCCTATACGGAATTCACGCTGATCACCGAAGCGAAACTGCGCGTGGAACTGGAACGTATCCGCGAGCAGGACTACGCGGTTGTCGACCAGGAATTGGAATTGAATGTGCGGGCGATTTCGGTGCCCGTGCGCTCAGCCAGCGGCAAAGCCTGCGGCGCGGTGAACGTCAGCGTCAAAGCGGCCAGGGTGCCGTTGACGAGACTGACGGATGAATTCTTGCCGCCGTTGCGGCAAGCGGTGGAGAGAATCGGAGAGTTCTTGGTGGCGTGAATGCAGCGGGTGACGCGCGATGCAGGGCTTGCCGTGCGTAACGACAGGGCCACGCGACGACAGGGCCGCGCGACATCCAGCCTGCAATCACAAATCCGTCGTATCCAACGTAAACGCAGCGGCCGCGCGGCCGATGCGGTCGTTGACCGCGTGCCATTCGTCTGTTGCCGGCGGCGCTTGCACGATGATGCGCGCATAACCCTGTTTGTCCAGATCGCGCAGCAGGCCGTACAAGGCTTGCGCATAACGCGCCGGGTCCGCAAGCACGGCATGCCATTGCAAGCGCGGGTCCAACGATGCAGGCTTGTCCCCATACGCCACCACCACCACCTTGCCTGCCGGCAGGTTGCGGCCTTGGGCCACGTCTTGCAGACGCGCGTCGGAGGCCAGCTCCAGCGGCGTGCGCGGCGCGTAGTGCGCTTTCAGCGTGCCGGATGCGCGCGGTGCGGCGGCGTCCGGCGCAAACACCTGCACGCCCAACACCGCTTCGATTTGCGCCGCGCTGATGTGACCCGGGCGCAGCAGCACGGGGCCGGCGCCGCGATCCAGGCGCGACAGATCCAGAATGGTGGATTCGATACCCACTTCCGATGCGCCGCCTTCCAGCACGGGCATGCCGGCAGCCACTTCGTCAGGGAATTCGCTCTTCACGTGCTCGGCCCGCGTGGGTGACACCTGGCCGAACTTGTTGGCGGATGGCGCGGCTACACCGCCCTGCCCGTTCGGCTTGCCGGCAGCAAACGCCGCCAGCAGCGCCTGCGCCACCGGATGCGATGGGCAGCGGATGCCGATGCTGTCCTGCCCGCCGCTTACCGTGTCAACGATATGCGGCGCGCGCTTCAGAATCAGCGTCAACGGACCGGGCCAGAACGCGTCGATCAGCAGACGCGCCTCGGGCGGCACCTGCGACGCCCAATACGACACATCGCCATCAGGCGCGATGTGCACGATGACGGGATGGTTCGACGGGCGGCCCTTGGCCGCGTAGATCTTCGCCACCGCCTGCGGGCTTTCCGCATCCGCACCCAGACCGTAGACGGTCTCGGTGGGAAAGGCGGCCAGCTCGCCGTCCAGCAAGCGTTGGGCGGCGCGGGCAATCTCCGCGGCGTTGGCGGACTCGGGCGGGGGCAAGGAAGACATCAGGATCGTCGCGGGTTACTCGGGGGCTTGCATGCCCAGCGCGGCCGCCACGCGGGCGGCATCGCTACGGGCTTGTTCCAGCGTGGGCGCCACGATGGTGATGTGGCCCATCTTGCGGCCACGGCGCGCCTCGCGCTTGCCGTACAGATGCAGCTTGGCCGTGGGCACCGCCAGCGCGGCGGCCCAATCGGGTTCGCGCTGCGTGGTGGCGGACTCGGACGCATACCAGATGTCGCCCAGGATGTTCAGCATGACGGCGGGCGCCATCAACGCGGCGCTGCCCAGCGGCAAGCCGGCCATGGCGCGCGCCTGTTGCTCGAACTGGCTGGTGACGCAGGCGTTCATCGTGTAGTGGCCGCTGTTGTGCGGACGCGGCGCGATCTCGTTGACGATCAGGCTGCCGTCCTTCAGCACGAAGAATTCCACGCACATCACGCCGTGGTAACCCAGGCCTTGCGCGATGGCTTTTGCCGCATCGGTGGCGCGGGCCTGCCGTTCTGCGTGGGCCGCATCCGATTCCACGGGCGCCGCGGTGGACACCGCCAGGATGCCATCGCGGTGCACATTGCGCGCAACGGGAAACACCACCGTCGCACCATCAAAACCGCGTGCAATCACGACCGAGATTTCATAATCCAGCGGCATCAGCGCTTCCAGCACGCACGCCACGCCGCCGAACTCGGCAAACGCCGCCAGCGCTTCGTCACGCGTGTTGATGCGGGCCTGGCCCTTGCCGTCGTAACCCAGACGGGCCACTTTCAGAATGCCGGGAAACAGCGCGTCGGACGCGGCGCGCACATCGGCTTCGCTGCGGATGGCGGCGTGCGGCGCAACGGGAATGCCTTGCGAAGCGATGAAGGTTTTTTCGGCGATGCGATCCTGCACGATGGCCACGGCGTCAGCGGCCGGGCTCACGCGGCAGCGCGTGGCCAGCGTGCGCAGGCTGTCGGCAGGCACGTTCTCGAATTCGGTGGTGACGGCTTGACAGGTCTGCGCCAGCCGGGCCAGGCCGGCTTCGTCATCGTAGGCGGCCTGAATGTGCAGGTCGGCCACCATGCCGGCGGGGCATTCTTCGGCCGGGTCCAGCACGGCAACCTTGTAGCCCAGGCTTTGCGCCGCGTGGCAGAACATGCGGCCCAGTTGGCCGCCGCCCAGCAAACCCAGCCAGCCGCCGGGAGCAATCATGAAAGAAGTCGATTGAGTCATACGGATCAGGCCTCGGGCGGAACCTTCATGTCGCGCGCGGCTTGCGTCTGGCGCGCGCGGAAGGCCACCAGCTTCTTGTGCAAACCGGTATCGGTGCCCGCCAGCGTGGCGATCAGGTGCAGCGCTGCGTTGGCCGCGCCCGCTTCGCCGATGGCGAAGGTGGCCACCGGCACGCCCTTGGGCATCTGCACGATGGACAAGAGCGAGTCTTCGCCACGCAGGTATTTGGAAGGCACCGGCACGCCAAACACCGGCACTTCGGTCAGCGCCGCCATCATGCCCGGCAAGTGGGCCGCGCCACCGGCGCCGGCGATGATGCCGCGCAGGCCGCGGTCGTACGCCGCAGCGCCGTACTCGGCCATGTCCTGCGGCATGCGGTGCGCGGAAATCACGCGCGCCTCGTAGGCCACGCCGAAGTCCTCAAGCATGGTGACCGCGTGCTTCATGACCTCCCAATCGCTGGAAGATCCCATAATCACGCCCACCACGGGGGTGGCCTCTGCCGCTGCGGAAGTCTTGGCTGTCATAACCGGTGTCAAAGAGGTAAGACCGCGGAAACCCGCCCGCGGAATGTCAAAGGACCGCGGAACGTATCCGCGAAACCCGGTATTTTACCCGGCGCGCGCGACAGGCTACGGCGTGGCCGAAGACGGCAGCCACAGATAGGTGGTGGGATCGTCCGGGCAAGGCCCGAAACCGCACTCCAGCGTGGTGCTGCCAACGTTGGCCAGGGTCATGATGAAAAACAGGGCCATGACCACCACGCCCAGCATGGGCACCGGCTTTTTCAGCATGCTGTCGCCCCATTTGCGGTCGGCGGTCTGCATCAGGATGCTGAAAACGATGATGGCGGCGAACGCGATGAACGCCCAGGTATAGAAGTGCATGCCCAGAAAGGGCGAGCCATAGCCCGGGTCGCCGGGCGCCATGTGCAGCAGGACTTGCCGGCCAGAGGCGACCATGCCGCCCAGCGATGCGGCGATGCTCATCGCGTAGTGCATGGGCGACGGCCCCAGGCGCATGTTCAAGAGGAAGCCGACGCCGGCCAGAATGAGGGCGACGCGTTGCAGCAGGCAAAGCGGGCAAGGCAGCTCGTCATAGACGATCTGCCAGGCAAACGCCATGCCAAGAATGCCGGTCACGCCCAGCAGCGCCAGGCCGTTCAGCACGCGCGAGCCGCGCGCCGGATTGCGGGAGAAGATCATGGCCCGGCCCTTACAGCGACAGCGCCAGCGGGCTGGTCATGTGGTGCTGGCACCAGGCGGCGAAGATCACCAACGTCAGCACCCAGAAGGTCACGCACGGGCGGCGTTTACCCGCCACGCCAAACCACACCGCGACCAATCCGGTCAGAAAAGGCAACATCATGATCATGCGGAAGGCTCCTGTCGTCGGACGTCCTGCGAAGGCAACCGACGAGTATAGCGTAACAATCCGACATATTTCCTATCGAAAACCCCCTATTGCCGGGGCCGATCGGGCTGCAAGAACCGCCGGCAAGCCACGAAAAAAACCCGCTCAACACAGGAGCGGGTTTTTGACAGCGCAGAGCTTGCCAGGTCAGGCGACCAGGCGGTCCAGCGCTTCGCGGTACTTGGCGGCGGTCTTTTCCAGCACGTCCTGCGGCAGGCGCGGTGCGGGCGGCGTCTTGTCCCAGGTTTGGGTTTCGAGCCAGTCGCGCACGAACTGCTTGTCGAACGACGGGGGGCTGATGCCCACGCGGTAGCCGTCAGCCGGCCAGAAGCGCGAGGAATCGGGCGTCAGCACTTCGTCCATCAAGTGCAGCGTGCCGTTGTCGTCCAGGCCGAATTCGAACTTGGTGTCGGCAATGATGATGCCCTTGGTGGCGGCGAACTTGGCGGCTTCGGCGTACAGCTTGAGCGTCACGTCGCGGATGCGCTCGGCCATTTCCTGGCCGACTTCCTTGACCACGTGCGCGAAATCCACGTTCTCGTCGTGCATGCCGAATTCGGCCTTGGCGGCGGGCGTGAAGATGGGTTCGGGCAACTGGCTGGCCTGTTGCAGGCCGGCGGGCAGCTTGATGCCGCAGATGGCGCCGGTGGATTGGTAGTCTTTCCAGCCGGAACCGATCAGGTAGCCGCGGGCAACCGCTTCCACCAGGATCGGCTTCAGGCGCTTGACGACGACGGCGCGGCCGCGCACCTGATCAACTTCGTCCGGGGCCACCGCGTCTTCGGGCTTCACGCCCGTGGAGTGGTTCGGCAGGATGTGGGCCAGCTTCTGCAACCAGAATTCGGTCAGCTCGGTCAGCACCTGTCCCTTGCCGGGAATGGGATCGTCAAGAATCACGTCGAAGGCGGAGATACGATCCGACGCGACGATCAGCAACTTGTCGTCGCCCACCGCGTACATATCGCGCACCTTACCGCGGCCCAGCAGCGGCAAGGACTTGATGCTGGATTGATGCAAAGCAGAAGTCACGGGAATGGCCTATGGCAAAAATGAAGATTCCCGCCTCGGGCAGCGCCAGGGCGGGAAGTAGAACGAAATTGGAAACTTCAGAGCCGACCGGGCGCTGGAAAGCGGGTCGTGCAAAGCGCATAGATTACTGCAAATAAGCCCGTCTTGCCGGGCGGCGGGCAGCAGGTTAGTCTGGCTGCGTTCCAACATGCGCGCCGACCGCGACCCGCGTTACGGCGCCCCCCAATACCCCTGGAGGAGACAACGTCGTATGCAGGATGCATCCCAAAAACGCCCGTCCCACGCCGACGCGCAGGTTCATCTGACGGGGGGATGCCAGTGCGGCGCCGTCCGTTACGCCGTCACGGATGAGCCCATCACCGCAGCCACCTGTCATTGCCGGGACTGCCAGTATTCCAGCGGCGGCGCCCCGGCCCATGCGTTGATCTTCCCCGCCGGCTCGGTCACGATGCTGCGCGGCCAGGCCAAGGAACACCGCTACAAGGGCGATTCCGGCCACACCGTCATGCGCAGCTTCTGCGCCGCCTGTGGCACGCCGCTGTTCGGCGGCTCGGAAGGCATGGGGTACGAAGTGGTGCGCGCGGGGTCGCTGGACGACCCGGAAGCCTTCCACGCCAAGGCCAGCCTATGGACGAGCTCGGCGCCGTCCTGGCACCACGTGGACCGCAACGTGCCGCACTTTCCCAAGAACTCGCCGGCGGGATAGTGCTATTCAGACTGCATTGAATAGTTCTATTCAGACTGCACTGCATAGTTCTATTCAGACTGCACCGAATAGCTCTATTCAGACTGCATCGCGCCCGCATAAAAAAGGGGCGGCCCCATGCGAGGCCGCCCCTTTTGCTTGCGTGCGCCGCCCGGGGACGGCGCACGGCAGAGCTTATTGCACCACTTGCGACAGCTTGCCCGACGCGTATTGCGCGGCGATGTCGGTCAGCGGCAGCGCCTTGATCTTGCTGGCGTTGCCGGCGGTGCCGAATTCCGTGTAGCGAGCCACACAGATCGCGCGGGCGGCGGCGCGGGCGGGCTTCAGGTATTCACGCGGGTCGAACTTTTCCGGGTTCTCGGCAAAGAAGCGGCGGATCGCGCCGGTCATGGCCAGACGGATATCGGTGTCGATATTGATCTTGCGCACGCCGTACTTGATGGCTTCCTGGATTTCCTCGACCGGCACGCCGTAGGTTTCCTTCATGTTGCCGCCGAATTCACGGATCTCGGCCAGCAGTTCCTGCGGCACGCTGGAGCTGCCGTGCATCACCAGGTGGGTGTTCGGCAGGCGGGCGTGGATTTCCTTGATGCGGGAGATCGACAGGATGTCGCCCGTGGGCTTGCGCGTGAACTTGTAGGCGCCGTGGCTGGTGCCGATGGCGATCGCCAGGGCGTCCAGCTGCGTGCGGCGCACGAAGTCGGCGGCTTGTTCCGGGTCGGTCAGCAGCTGGTCCATCGTCAGCTTGCCGTCGGCGCCGTGGCCGTCTTCCTTGTCGCCTTCCATGGTTTCCAGGGAACCCAGGCAGCCGAGTTCGCCTTCAACCGTCACGCCCAGCTTGTGGGCGATGTCCACGACTTTCTTGGTGACTTCGACGTTGTAGTCGTAGTCGGCGATGGTCTTGCCGTCTTCTTTCAGCGAACCGTCCATCATCACGCTGGAGAATCCCAGGTCGATGGCGCCTTGGCAGACCTTGGGCGACTGGCCGTGATCCTGGTGCATCACGACGGGGATGTGCGGGTAGGATTCCACTGCGGCCTGGATCAGGTGCTTCAGGAAGCCTTCGCCCGCGTACTTACGCGCGCCGGCCGACGCCTGCATGATCACCGGGCTGTCGGTCTCCGCAGCGGCTTCCATGATGGCCTGGACTTGTTCCAGGTTGTTGACGTTGAAAGCCGGAATGCCGTAGCCGTTCTCGGCGGCGTGGTCGAGCAACTGGCGCATGGAGACTAGGGCCATGAGTGGTCCTCCTAAGTACTGTCTATGGAAAGATGGTTGAAGTCCTGCTGAATGGGGTGATTTTACGGGGGAATCGCTGAAAGGTCTTGCAACCGGCCGTATCCGGTCCATTCAGAGGATGGCGGAACGCGGCTTGGCCGTGCGACTCCCCCGAAAGCGGGATGGACAAGGGGGCCAATGAAGCGGGACGGCAGCGCCGCCCCGCTTCATTGGCTCCGTCCCTTAGACAGGCCGGGGAACGGCGATGCGGCCGGCCCAGGGCTGCGCTTTTTCCAGTTGACCGGACAGCGCCAGCACGAGGTCTTCGCGGCCATAGCGGCCTACCACCTGAACGCCCACGGGCAGGCCCGCGTCGGTCCAGACCAGCGGCAGGCTCGCCGCCGGTTGGCCCGACGCGTTGAATGCCGCCGAGAACGTGCCGTACGTAGCCACCTTGCGGCGAAAGTCCAGGAACGACCCGGCCGCCGTGGACAGTTCGCCCAGCTTCAGCGGCAGTTGGGTCAGCGACGGCGACAGGATGGCGTCGTAGCCTTCCATATAGCCATCAAGGATGCGGCCGATGGCATGGAAGCGGTTCACGCTGCCGATGTACTGCGCGGCCGGCAGCGACTTGCCGTACTCGTACCCCTGGCGCAACACCGGCTCCAGGTCGTCGTCGCGCAAGGTCTGGCCGGTCAAGCCCAAGCGCGTGTCTACCGACAGCACGATATTGCCGGCCAGCACATTGGCATGCGCCAGTACGAACGCGTCGTAGTCGATATCGGGCGGCGTGCCGTCCACGACGTCATGCCCCAGGTCGCGGCACAACGCGGCGGCCTGTTCAACGGCGGCCACGCATTCGGGCGCCACCGGCACGCCATTGAACGCCGTGCGCCACAGCACGATGCGCATCTTGCGCGGCGCTTCGGCCAACAGGTTCAAGTACGACGCTGGCGCGGCGGGCGCCGCATAGGGCGCGCCGGGTTCCGGGGCGCCAATGGCGTCTAGCGCCGCAGCCGTATCGCGCACCGAACGCGACAGCACGCCGTCAGTCGCCAGCCCGCCCCAGCCTTCGCCGCGAAACGGGCCCATCGGCACGCGGCCGCGGGACACCTTCAAGCCGTACACGCCACAAGCTGCGGCCGGAATGCGGATGGAGCCGCCGCCATCGCTGCCATGCGCCAGCGGCACGATGCCTGCAGCCACCGCCGCCGCCGCGCCGCCGCTGGAGCCGCCCGTGGATCGGGTCGGGTCCCAGGGGTTGCGCGTGGGGCCGCCATTACGCGCGGCTTCGGTCGTGGGCGCCATGCAGAATTCGGGCACCGTCGTGCGTGCAAACGGGATCAGACCGGCGGCTTCAAAGCGGTCGGCCAAGGTGGCGTTGCGGGCGTACCGGGTGTCGTTCAGCAGGCGCGAACCCAAGCTGGACGGAAAGCGCGTGTGCGCCAGGCCGGAGTCTTTCAGCAGAAATGGAATTGCGCAAAACACGCCCCGGTTTTCCCAGGCGCGCGCCAGGTCCAGTGATTCTTCGTAGCGCTCGTAGCACAGCGCATTCATGGCCGGCGCACGTTCCTGCGCCAGTTTGATGGCGCAGGCCATCAGGTCTTCAGGACGGACTTCGCGCCGTGCCAGCAGGTCGGCCAGCGCCAGCCCGTCCAGCGCCTGATACTCGGTGTCACGCATACTGCTTGCTCCTAGTTGAGGGGTCTGACAGCGTCTCAAGATCGGGTTTATTCCAGGACTTGCCCGGCACCGAATCGATCAGGCGGCGCGTGTATTCATGTTGGGGGTGGTAGAAAATCGTGGCCGCGCGGTCCAGTTCCACCAGTTCGCCTTGCCGCATCACGGCAATGCGGTCGCAGATTTGCGCCGCCACGCGCAAGTCGTGGGTGATAAACAGCACCGACAAATCAAACTGCCCGCTGACGGTCTTGAGCAGGTCCAGCACCTGCGCCTGAATGGAGACGTCCAGCGCCGACACCGCTTCGTCCGCGACCAGCAGCCGCGGCTTCAATGCCAAGGCACGCGCTATGCCAACCCGCTGGCGCTGACCGCCCGAGAATTGATGCGGGTACCGGTCTCCCGCGTCTCCGCCCAGGCCCACCAGTTCCAGCAATTCACGCGCCTCGCGCAGCGCGGTTTTGCGGTTTTCGCCGAAGGCGATTGGCCCTTGCGCCACCGCTTCGATCACGCGGTGCCGCGGGTTCAACGACGCATAGGGGTCCTGGAACACCATCTGAATCTGACGGCGATACGGGCGGAAGTCGCGCGGTTTCAGGCCAACAAGTTCCTGGCCTTCCATGCGCACGCTGCCGCTATCGGGCGAAATCAGCCCGATCAGCGTGCGGCCCAACGTGGACTTACCCGACCCGGATTCGCCCACCAGCCCCAGCGTTTCGCCTTGCCGGATCTCCAGCGAAATATCACGCAGCGCATCGACCCGGCGCCCGCCGGTGGCGAAGGTCTTGCACAGCTTTTCCACCACCATCAGCGGGGGCGTTGCGCCGCCGGCTTCCTTGCCTTCAGGCTTGTGCGGCACAGCGGCAATCAGTTGGCGCGTGTACGGATGCTGCGGCTGGTTCAGGATGGCGTCGGCGGTGCCCGCTTCCACGACCTCGCCCTTGCGCATCACGACGATGCGGTCGGCAATGTCAGCCACCACACCAAAATCGTGCGTGATGAAAATGACGCCGATCCCCATGCGCCGCTGGATGTCCTTGATCAGGCCAAGGATCTGCGCTTGCGTTGTCACGTCCAGCGCCGTCGTGGGTTCGTCGGCAATCAGCACGTCGGGTTCCAGCGCCAGCGCCATCGCAATCACCACGCGTTGCCGTTGCCCGCCTGACAGCTGAAACGGAAACGCGTCGTACATGGCTTGCGGATCGGGCAGCAGCACTTGCGCAAACAGTTCCAGCACGCGTTGCTTGCGTGCGGCCGCGCTCAGGTTCGTGTGACGCTCCAGCACCTCGTCGACCTGCCGGCCCACACGCATGATGGGGTTCAGCGCCGTCATCGGTTCTTGGAACACCATGCCAAAACACCGGCCGCGCAGGCCGTACCAATCGGTGGCGGACATGCCCACCAGGTCGCGCCCGCCGTAAAGAATATGCCCTTGTGTGACGCTGAGTTGGTCCGCTGGCAGCAAGCCCATGATGGCGTGCGCCGTCACCGATTTTCCTGAGCCCGATTCACCCACCACGCACAGGATTTCATTGCGGTTGACGGTGTAGGACACGCCCTGCACCACCGTCGGTCCACCGTGGGCGGCCGTCACGTTCAGGTTGCGGATTTCAAGCAGCGCGCTGTTGTGGTCGGCAGTCATCACGTCGTCCTCCGGCGGGCCAGTTTCGGGTTCAGGGCATCGTTGAGCGCTTCGCCGATCAGGTTCAGCGACAGCACCGTCAGCAGAATTGCCACGCCGGGAAACACGCTCATCCACCAGGCGTCTCGCAACACGCTGCGAGACGCGCCGATGATGTAGCCCCACGTCATGGCGTTAGGGTCGCCCAAGCCCAGGAAGCTCAGCGCGGATTCCAGCAAAATCGAGCTGGCGATCATCAGCGAGCCCGACACGATCACGGGCGACAGGCTGTTAGGCAGAATCTGCGTCAGGATGATGCGCAGGTTGGATTGCCCCGCGAGCATGGCAGCTTGCACGAATTCGCGGTTCTTCAGGCTCATGAATTCGGCCCGCACCAAGCGCGCAAGCGGCGGCCACGACACCACCGCAATCGCGAAGATCACCGTAGCCATGTTGGGCGTCAGAATGGCCACCAGCACCACGGCCAGAAAGAAGCTGGGAATGGTCTGGAAGAGCTCAATGAAGCCCACGATGGCCTGGTCCACGCGGCCGCCATAGAAGCCAGCAAAGGCCCCTACCGTGATGCCCACCAGGATGGACACCGCGGTGGACACGGCCGCCAGCACCAGCGTCACGCGCGACCCGTACGCGATGCCGGTGGCGATATCGCGGCCCAGCGTGTCCGTGCCTAGCAACGCGCCGTCAGACAGCGGCGGCATGAAGGGGCCGTTGATGATGTCCCACGGGCTGTCGGGAAACACCCAGCTGGCGGTGATGGCCATCAGCGCCACCAGCCCCAGCACCAACAGGCCCATGATGCCGCCCTTGTTGCGGCAGAACGATTGCATGAACGCTTTCATTTCAGTTCGATCCTGGGGTCCGCCACCGTGTACAGAATGTCGGTGACCAGGTTGACCACGACCACGATCAACGAGGCCACGAAGAACACACCCAACAGCACGCTGTAGTCGCGCTGGATCAGCGCGTCAAAAGCCAGCCGCCCGATACCGGGCCACGCAAACACGGTTTCCACCAGCAGCGAGCCGCCGATGAGACCGCCCGCCTGGATGCCTGCATAAGTGATGACGGGCAGCAGCGCATTGCGCAACACGTGGCGCACGATGACGGTGCGTTCGGACAAGCCCTTGGCGCGCGCGGTCTTGACGAAGTCCAGCTGGCTGATTTCAAGAATCGATGCGCGTGTCAGCCGCGCGTAAACGGCCATGTAGAACATGCCCAATGTCAGCGCCGGCAGCAGCAGGTGCTTGGCCACATCCGCCACGCGCGCCAGGCCCGTCAGGTTGGCGCCCACGCTTTCATAGCCAAATGCCGGCAGCCATTCCAGATTGACCGAGAAAAGCAGCACCAACATCAGCCCCACCCAGAAAAGCGGTGTGGCGTAGGCCAGCATCGATAGCGTGGTGATGACGGTGTCGCCCCATTTCCCCACCCGCAGCGCCGCCTGCGTGCCCAGGCTCACGCCCGCCAGCAAGGCGAACGCGAACGCAGACAAGGTCAGCAGCAACGTCGCCGGCAGGTGTTGCAGGATCAGGCTCGAGACCGACGCCTGCTGGCGGTAGGAATAGCCCAGGTCGAACGTGGCGACGTTCTTCAGGTAATGCCCCAGCTGCACGGGTATCGGCTTGTCCAGCCCGAATTCCTGACGCAGCTTTTCGATGAACTCGGCGTCCACCGCACCGGACTGCCCCGCCAGGATTTCAGCCGGGTCGCCCGGCGCCGCGCGCACCAGGAAGAAGTTGAAGAGCGCAATCATCAGCAGAACCAGGACGCTCTTGACCACCCGGTTCGCCAGGAATTTGCCGACCCTTTTCATTCTTTGGACAGCCAGGCGTCGCTTTGCGTGTCCACCACGCCCAGCGCCGTCGTCACCGCGTCATGCACGCGCTTGTTTAGCAACGTGGAATAGTTGGTATCGGCCAGCCACAGCACGGGAACGTCGTCGACCAGGATGCGCTGCGCTTCGCTGTACAGCTTCTGGCGCTCTTCATCGGTGGCGGCCGTGGCCGCGGCGTTGAAGAGTTCATCGACCTTGGGGTTGTTGTACTGCGAGGTATTGCTGAACATCAGCCCCTTCTTGATGTTGCTGCCCAAGTAGGTGCGCGATACGCCGATGGCCGGGTCGCCGTACTGGAACACGCCGTTGGCGCCCATGTCGAAATCCCAGTTGCCCACGCGGCTGGTCCAACCGCCCACGTCCGTACTTTCGATGTTGACGGCCACACCGATCTTCGCGAGATTCTGCTTGATGTATTCGGCAGTGCGGCGCGGCATTTCGCCGTAGGGCAGCGGGATCAGGCCCACCGTGGCGCGCACGCCCTTGGCGTCGGGCTTCAAACCCATTTCATCCAGCAGTGCTATGGCCTGCTTGGGGTCGTAGGGATACTTCTTGACGTTGGCGTCATAGAAGCGCGTGTTGTGATGAATGGGGCCGGTGGCCACCGTGCCCGAGCCGAACATGATCTTGTCGACGATGAACTGGCGGTTGATGCCATACATCAGCGCCTGACGGAAACGCTTGTCGGAAAACGGCTGGCGGCCGCCGTTCAGTTCAATCCACTGCATGGTCGACCAGTATTCATACCCCTTGTGGGTTTGATTGATGGTCGGCAGCTTGGCCACGCGCGCCACATCAACGGGCTCGATGTCTTGCAGCCAGGCTTGCAGCACGGTGCCTTGTTCCAGCGCAACACGGCGCGATGCCGAATCGGGAATCACACGGTAGGTGATGCCGTCCAGATAGGGCCGGCCTTCCTTCCAGTAGTGTTCGTTCTTCACCAGTTCAATGTAAGACCCGCGTTCCCAGCGCTTGAACTTGAACGGCCCCGTGCCAATCGGCGCGTTGTTGTTCGGGTTCTGACCAACGGGCGTATCGACGTCGTACAGATGCTTGGGCAGGATGGCGCCGCCGCCGATGTCGAACGCGTACAGGAATGCCGAGTACGGCTGCTTCAGTTTGAACACGACCGTCTGCGCATCCGGCGCCGACACTTCCTGCACATTGGTCATCAGCGTGCGCGTACGCGGGGTGTTCGCCAACACCTTGGTGTAGGTGAACACCACGTCGTCAGACGAGAACGGCTTGCCGTCATGCCACTGCACCTTGGGCTGCAAGTGGAAGGTGTAGGTCAGGCGGTCGGCGGACACGTCCCACGACTTGGCCAGGCCGGGTTGCGGCTTCAGGTCGAAGGAATAGGTCAACAAGCTTTCGAAGATCTTGCCGGCAACCAGCTGCGTGCTGGCCACCTGCTGCACGGCCACATTCAGGGTGGGCGGCTCGGGGCTCACGATGGCGGTCAGGACGCCGCCGTATTGCGGCGTGTCTGCGGCTTGCGAGACGGAGACGGACAAGGTCAGCAGGCTGGCGGCGGCCAGGGTGACGCGCGCCAGGGCGCGCCGGGCGATCGGGAATGTCATGGCAGGAATTCCGTAGGGTTGAAAGGCGGCGGAAGAATGGGGCCGGAACCAAGGCGGCGGGAACACCGCCGCCTTCAGGCTCAGGCTTGCAGCGGTTCCACGCCGCACCAGTCGTGAATGAACAGCGCCAGCGAGGTCGCCACGCGCACCATGCTGTCCACCGATACGCATTCGTTGAAGCCGTGCACGTTCTGCACCTTGGGGCCGTAGCAGGTGACCGGTACGTCCATCATCAGGCGGAAGTGGCGGCCGTCGGTGGTGGCGGTGAGCGCGGTGGGCTGCGGCGCTTCGCCCGCGACGCGGCGATGGGCGTCAGCCAGCAATTGCATGGCCGGCACGTCCAGGTCGTATTCGCAGCCGGGCGCGTGGAAGCCTTCGTAGCGGATGTCGATGCGCACGTCGCTATCGGTCAGGCTGGCTTCTACAGCGCGGATACGCTTTTCGACCAATTCCTTGGCGGCGTCGATGGTCATATCCGGGTAGCAGGCGATGCGCATGCCCAGCGTGCAGACGCTGGGCACCGACGAATTCCAGTCGCCGGCGTGGATTTGGCCCAGATTGAAATTGATCGGGTGCGCGTGCTCGCGATAGGCCGGATGCCGGTTTTCCGGCAGGTTCCATTCATGTTCCAGCTGCTTCATGGCATCGACGATACGCAGGCCGGTTTCGACCGGGTTCACGCCTGTCGTCATGTAGGCGGCGTGCGCCGGGCGGCCCACGATATCCACGTACATCCAGTACACGCCCAACTGCGCGCTCATCATGCGTTCGTGCGTGGGTTCCGGAATGATCACCGCGTCGAACGCACTGAGCTTGGCGGCGGCGATGGCGCTTTGCAGCGCCGACACCGTAGCCAGCGTGCCGTTGCCGGTGTTTTCTTCTTCCAGCACGCCGTTGAATCCAACCGCGCCCGCGGGCTGCACGCCCAAGTCCTGCAATGCCTTGAAGGCGGCCAGCGCGCAGATGATGCCCGCCTTCATGTCGCCCGCGCCGCGGCCGTATAGCCAGCCGTCGCGCAGCTCGCCGCTGAACGGCGCCGGGTCCCAGAGTTCGTGCGGGCCGGTGGGCACTACGTCCAGGTGGCCATTGAACAGCACCGCGCGGCCGCCCGCGCTGCGCGGTTCGTGGCGCGCCAGCACGTTGTAGCGCCCGCCATCCGGGCAGCAGGCGGGGGAATACAGCGGCAGGTTCTTCAACTCTTCGGTGCGCAGCGCAATGCGCTCGGACGCCAGGCCCAGATCCGCCAGCGCGCTTTCCAGGAATTCGGCGGCGGACATTTCCTGCCCCGGCAGGCTGCGGCACTGCACGAATCCGGTCAGCGTGTCGGTCATGTACTGGCGAAGCTGGTTGACGGCTTCGACGATACGGGCCTGGTCCAGGCTGGCTGCTACGGCGCTGCTCATTGCATTCCCCTTGTCGGTTGTGAATTCGCTGATTTCATAGGTATCAATAATTGATACTTAGATATCTATATTTGGCATGATAGAGTTCGCACAATTGCGGGGCAAGCCGGAAACCATGGGTGATTTCCCTAGCCCTGGCAGAAAACGATTGCCACTACAGTGCGTATCCGCGTGCGATTAACCCCACGCCGATCCAACGCCGCGAAGACAAAAAGAAACTGGAGTACATCAACATGGCCACAACCGAGACCCGGTTCAACCAATCCCTGGCGAAAGGCTTCGGCATCCTGGAGGCTTTCTCCAATCACCCCGGCCCGCTCAGCCTGAACGAACTCACCGAACTGTCGGGCCTGGACCGCAGCTCTACCCAGCGCATGCTGCACACGCTTGTCGCGCTGGGATATCTGGAACGCGGCAGCAACCAGCGCGGCTACGTGCTGGGCAAGAAGATCCTGGACCGGACCTTTGATTTCCTGCGCGGCCATCCGCTGCTGGAACGCGCAACGCCCATCCTGGAACAGTTACAGCAGGAATGCGGCGAACGGGTCGACCTGAGCCTGTTCGACGATCTGACGATCGTTTATGCGCTGCGCCGCCAGAGCAAGCGCCAGACCTTCTACGCAACCCTAGTCGGGCGGCGCATGCCCACGTTTTCGTCGTCGGGCGGCCGCGCCATCATGTCGCACCTGGCGGATGACGAAGTCGACGACATCCTGGCGCGCAGCGACATGCGGCCGCTGACCGCCAAGACCATCACCGACCCCGACGTGATCCGCCAACGCGTGCGCGAAGCCCGCGTGCAGGGCTACGCCATCTGCCTGGAAGAAAGCATGGTGGGCGAGATCGTGCTGGGCAGCGCCGTCGTTGACCACACCGGCCGCCCGATTGCGGCCATTCATATCTCGGGCCTGCTGGCGGAATGGACACTGGAGTCCTTCTCGCAACGCTTCAGCTCGCTGGCCATCTCGGCGGCGCGTGCGCTGAGCGGCCGGCCGAATCGCAACTGAAGGGCGGCATCCATCGCGGCACCCGCCGCGACATCAGCGACTGCATCCATCGCGGCGTGCGCCTCACGCCGCCACCACCCTGCTCACGGGAAATCCCTAGCGCCCGCTGCCTTGCGCAGGCAGGCGCACTGCTGCACCATAACCCTCTTGGATTCTTCAGTATCAATATGTGATACCTAAAACCCAAGGAGGTTTGCCTTGAAGTGCAATATCGTCCGCCGCGCCCTGACGCAGGGGCTGCTGGCCGCTGCCGCAATCGCCGCTGCTTCTGCCGCAATCGGCGCGCCTGCCTCCCCCGCAGGCGCTGAAGCCTCGCCGCAATATGGCGGCGTGCTGACCGCCATCCTGAACCCCGAGCCGCCCAACCTGAACGTCGCGATGCAGCAGGTTGGCACCACGCAGATGGTGGCGGGCAAGGTCTACGAGAGCTTGCTGACCTATTCCTTTGACCTGAAACCGCAGCCCAGCCTGGCCAAGTCGTGGGACGTGTCCGATGACCAACTGACCTACACCTTCCATTTGCAGCCCAACGCGCAATGGCACGATGGCACGCCCTTCACATCCGCGGACGTGCTGTTTTCCTACAAGCAGGTGCTGGCCAACACGCCGCGCACGCGCTCGCTGATGCGCTACATCCAGGACATCACCGCGCCCGACGCGCACACCGTGGAGTTCAAGCTGAAGGAGCGCTACTCGGCATTCCTGTACGCGTTCGACATCGGCGGCGGCGTGATCCTGCCCAAGCATCTGTTCGACGTCGATACCCCCATGGCGCAGAACCCGCACAACAACGCGCCGATTGGCACGGGGCCGTTCAAGTTCAAGCGCTGGGAACGCGGGTCTTATATCGAGCTGGTCAAGAACGAGCATTACTGGAAGGAAGGCCGGCCGTATCTGGACGGCATCACCTACCGCGTCATTCCCGATGCGGCGTCGCGCCGTCTGGCGCTGGAACAGCGCACCGTGCAGCAAGCATGGCTGCAAGACATTGAACCCTTCGACATGCCGCGCGTATCGAAACTTGCGCACATCAATGTCACGCAAAAGGGTTATGAGTATTGGTCCACGCTGCACTGGATTGAGATGAACGAGGCGCGCAAGCCGATGGACGACAAGCGCTTCCGACAAGCCGTCATGTATGCCATCGACCGCGACTTCATTGCCAAGCGCATCATGTTCGGCATGGGCACCGTATCGACCGGCCCGTTCCACCGCAACACGCGCTTCTACGACCCCAACATCAAGCAGTATCCCTACGACCCGAAAAAGGCCATCGCCCTGCTGGATGAAATGGGCTTGAAGCCCGATGCCAAGGGCGTGCGCGTGAAGCTGGGGCTAATCCCGAACCCATACGGCGAGATGCAGCGCCGCATCGCCGAATACACGAAGCAGAGCCTGGGCAAGGTGGGCATCGTGATCGACATCGAAAGCACCGATGTCGGCGGCTGGACGACCCGCATGGGCAACTGGGACTTCGACATGGCGTACAACGGCGTGTTCCAGTACGGCGACCCGGCGATTGGCGTGTCGCGCACTTATGTCAGCAGCAATATCAAGAAAGGGCTGGCGTTCACCAACACGTCTCAGTACCGCAACCCTAACGTGGACGAGCTGTTCGACCAGGCCGCCACCGCCCCCACGGACGAGGAACGCCAGCGCCTGTACACCGAAGTGCAGAAGATTCTGGCCGAAGACGTGCCGCTGGCCTGGATCGACGACACCAACTATTCCACCTTCCTGGACACGCGCGTGCATGGCGCCATCACGACGGGCCTGGGTGCCGTAGATACCTACGCCGACGCCTGGCTGGCGCCGAAGTAGGCGCTGATTGCATCAAGGCCGGCCGGCGTGCGGCACGTCTACCCGAGTCATCAGAATGCGCCCTTCGGGTTTGGCGCGGCGGTTGGCTTCGATGAAGTCCGGTGCTGCGGCCATGAACAATGTGCAGCCGTCCGGCCCGCCCAGCGCTGCGGCGAAGATGCCGAATTCGCCGGTGTCGATCTGCTCAAGAATCTGGCCGCCGCGCGCTACCCGCACGATTCGCTTGCCGATGGCGTCCGCCACCCACACCGCGCCTTCCGCGTCCAGCGCGCCGCCGTCGGGGCCGATGGCCGACGCCGCGATCAGCACTGACAAGTCGTCGCTGTCGGGCAAGGCGCCGAAGTTCGCCCAGTCGCGCCGGGGGCCCAGCGCACCGTTGGCCAGGATGTCGAACTCGGAAATGCGGTTGCCAAAGGTTTCGTTGACGATCATCGTCTTGCCGTCGGGGGTAATGAACGAGCCGTTGGGAAAGCACAGCCCGTCGGCCACCACTTGCGCCACGCCGTCCGTGTCCACCTTCACCAGCGTGGTCGTCGCGACCGGCTCGCCCGCCATCAGGTCAAAGCCGAAATTGCCCACATAGGCCCGGCCTTCGGCATCCACCACCATGTCATTGATAGGGCCGCCCGTCAGCGCCGACAAGTCGGCATGCACGGCGAGCGTGCCATCCTTCTCGCGGCGCAGCACCTTGCGGTCTTTCATGGATGAGATCAGCAAGCGGCCATCGGGCAGCCAGCCCAGGCCCGAAGGCTGCTGCGGCACGCGGCAGATCTGTTCGACCTTGCCGGCCAGATCCACGGCGATCACCTGCTCGGTATAGAAATCCGACGCCCACAGGCGGTCTTCGTGCCACCGCAGCCCTTCCAGGTACGTGTACCCGGACGCCAGCACGGACAATTCACGTTTCGGCATTGCCTTGTCTCCTATTTATCGCCCCGGTCGGGGCCGGTTCTTATCGGTGCGCCCCTGGCCGTCAGAAGGCGCCGGAGCGGGCCCATTCTGGCATGGGCGGCGAGGGTTCGGGGAGCTCGGAATATTGATACGAAACGTATCCAACCCATCGCCCTGGCCCCCTGGGAATCAACACTCGATGCGTCCCCAAGCTGACAACTAACTGTCAGGTTTGCGGCGTTAACATCGCGCCCCAAGGGAAAACCCGCGCTCTCGGGGCCCCTGGCATATCCGTCTCACCGGACCCCGTCCTGCCTCGCCCCATGCCGGCGGGCCGCGCCCCGAATGCGGGCCGAGCGACAGGTCCCTCGTTTCCGTTTTGATCATGAATACAAAGAAGCTGACGCGTTACATCGGCATCGCCATGGTGTTGGGCGTCCTGGTGGGCTACCTCTGCAATAAGACGGCGCAAGACGCGAAACATGCCGCAGACATTGCGTCGTACTTCAGCCTGATCACAGACATCTTCCTGCGCATGATCAAGATGATCATCGCCCCGCTGGTGTTCGCGACGCTGGTATCCGGTCTGGCCAGCATGAGCGACGCCAATGCCGTGGGCCGCATCGGCTTGCGCGCCATGGTCTGGTTCATCTCTGCGTCGGCAATCTCGCTGCTGCTTGGGCTGATGCTGGTCAATATCTTCCAGCCCGGCGCGCACATGAACCTGGCGATTCCGGACGCGGGCATCACGTCGGGTCTGAAGACGGGCGACTTCACGCTCAAGGCCTTCATTGCGCACGTGTTCCCCAAGAGCATCGCCGAAGCGATGGCCAACAACGAGATCCTGCAGATTCTGGTGTTCTCGCTGTTCTTCGGCGCGGCGCTGTCGTTCATTCGCAGCAAGGGCCACAACACGATCTACAACATGATCGACGAGCTGGCCAAGATCATGTTCCGCGTGACCGACTACGTGATGCGCTTTGCGCCGCTGGGCGTGTTCGCCGCCATGGCCGCCGCCATCACTACCGAAGGCCTGGGCGTGCTGGTCAGCTACGGCAAGTTGATCGGGGAGTTCTATCTGGGCCTGGCGCTGCTGTGGGCCATTCTGTTTGGCGTCGGCTACCTGTTCCTGGGCAAGTCCACGCGCCGCCTGGGCGGGCTGATCAAGGAACCCACCCTGCTCGCCTTCTCTACCGCCAGCAGCGAATCCGCATACCCCAAGACCATCGAAGCGCTGGAACGCTTTGGCGTGTCCAAGCGCATCTCGGGTTTTGTGCTGCCGCTGGGTTACTCGTTCAACCTGGACGGCTCGATGATGTATCAGTCGTTTGCGGTGCTGTTCATCGCGCAGGCTTACAACATCGAGATGAGCTTCTCGCAACAGCTCACGCTGCTGCTGGTGCTGATGGTGACCAGCAAGGGCATGGCCGGTGTGGCGCGCGCCTCGCTCGTGGTGGTGGCCGCCACCCTGCCGATGTTCCACCTGCCTGAAGCCGGCCTGCTGCTGATCATGGGCATCGACCAGTTCTTCGACATGGGCCGCACGGCCACCAACGTGGTGGGCAACAGCCTGGCCACCGCCGTCATCGCCAAACTGGAAGGTGACCAGGGTGACCAGAATAATCAGGATGAGCAGGCCGCAGTGGCCAGCCCGGCCGCTCAAATGAACGTGGCCGAGGCCCGCGACAACGCTTGACCGGCGCGCAGCGGCGGGAGCAACATAGGAATCCCTGTTGCCACCCGCCGGCGCGTCGCGCCCCAGCGCCACGTGCTACCCGCATGCCATGACACCCCACCCCCTGCGCGGCATTCTCGCGGCCATCGCCGTGATGGCCGCCGCACCTGCCGCCCACGCCTGGACGCGCATCTCCTGCGACTTGAGCGGCACGGCTTCCACGCCTGCCGTCCAGATGCGTCAATACCGCACCGATGGCACGGAGCTGTCTCAAACCACGTTCAAGTTGAAGGTCAAGTCGGCCGACATTCCGGACGGCGCGCGCGCCGATACCGATTGCACCGAATTTGTGGACCGCGAGATTGATGTGTCGCTGGACAACACGCCGCCCGGCCAGATCCGCAAGGGCCGCCCGATCACGCTGCGTTATCGCTACGATGAGTCGCTGGGGCAAAGCCTGGCGACGAAATTCGAGCTGGTCCGTTAAGACCAGCTCGATGCCGCGTGGCGGCAGATTTGCTTAGTCGTTGACCGAGCAGGACACCGGTGCGCCGTCTTCGAATTCGACGTCGTAGGTGTGGACCGGGTCCCAGGGCAACGTGAACCACAGTTCGTAGCCGTCGCCATCTTCGTCGAACAGCCACAACGCGCGCAGCACGGCTTTTTCCGCCATGGCTTCCGCCGTTTCTTCCTGCAGCAGCTGATCGTCTTCGATGCCCAGCTTCTTGCAATGCTCGTACGAGTAGTTATCCAGCAGGAACTCGGCCGCTGCCAGGATGTGATCGTCCAGATTGTCGATGATGCCCTTGACCACCTTGGATGCGCCGCTATCGGGCTCTTCGCCATCCGTCTGGATCATGACGTGAATGGGAGGACGCCCATCGCCGGCAGGCACGTTTTCGGCCGCCCACAGATCGGGTTCTTCGGGGTCTTGGGTGAAATTGAATCGTGCCATCGCGCGCTCCGGAAGATGGGATAGCGAGCCGTGAAAGAGTCGGCTGCGCCTTAGGCCGTTACGCCATTTCGCCATTTAACCAGATGCGCGGCGGCCCGTCTGTGACTGCTGGCGATGTTTTTGCCCCTATACGCGTTCCAGCGGCCAATGCGGCAGTGCGGGCAGATCGGTGCGGATGGTGTCGCCCGGGCTGACCGCCCCGCCTTCAATCACGATTCCCATCACGCCCGCCCGGCGTTGCAGGCTGCCGTCGGGGTTTCGGCCCAGCACCGCGGCCGTCAGACCTTTCTGATAATGGTCCAGTTGCACGCAGGGGTTGCGCAGGCCGGTGATCTCGATCACGGCATCGGCGCCGATGCGCAGCCGCGCCCCACGCGGCAGGGCCAGTAAATCAATACCCCGCGTGGTGATGTTTTCGCCCATCGTGCCCTCGGCCACGTTGAACCCGGCCAGTTGCAACTCGTCATGCAACTCTGCCTGAATCAGATGCACTTGACGCAGGTTGGGCTGCGTCGGGTCGGCCCGCACGCGGGACCGGTGTTTGACGGTCACGCCCAGATGGGCATCCCCCTCCACACCCAAGCCTTCAATCAACATGATCATCGGCACAATCGGCTTGCTGAACGTGTGCGTGGCGCTTAGCGCCACGGCGGTCACGATCGGATGCATCGCGGTTCTCCAGGAAGGACGGGACGTGCGCAAAAGCGCATTCAGGCCGCCACGCGCTGCGGCTCGCGTATCGCTACCGCCGGCGTGCGCGCCGGCAGATAGTGCGTGGAGAATACCAGCCGGCCCGCCGACCACGTGTGACTGACCAACGGCAGGCCGCCCACTTGCGCCACCGCCACCAGATCCGCCCGCTGGCCGACCGCGATGCGGCCCCGATCCGTCAACCCGCAAGCGTCGGCCGGGTTTGCCGTGACAAGCGCAATCGCCTGCGGCCACGTCAAATCCGTCTGCGCCGCCACCGCGAACGCTGCGGCAATCAGCGTGGACGGCTGGTAGTCGGAACACAGGCAGCTGGCCACGCCCGCGCGGATGGCGTCAATGGCCCGCATCGAACCGCTCTGGCTTTGCCCGCGCAACACATTGGGCGCGCCCAGAATCGTCGGCAGCCCGCAAGAGACCGCAGCGCGCGCGGTATCCAGCGTGATCGGGAACTCGCTCATCGCCACGCCCAGATTGCGCATGGTGGCGATGCGGTGGATGGAGTCGTCATCGTGGCTGGCCGTGGGAATGCCGCGCGATTGCGCGTGCGACAGCAAGGTCTCCACCCGCGTCACCGCGCCGTCTTTCGCACGCGTCTTGGCGTTGGCGGCTTCTTCCGCCTGCTCGCGGCTCATCGCGTGGTTTCCCATCATGTATTGCAGATAGGATTCCAGCGTTTTGAACTGCCCCTGCCCCGGCGAATGGTCCATGACCGACAACAGGTCCACCGCGTCCTCGTCCATCAAGGCGCAAAGCACCTCCACCGAGGTCTCGTCGGTGACTTCGTAGCGACAATGCACGCGGTTGTCCACCAGGCTGTGCTGACGAAACGCGCGCAACGTGCGCACCACTTCGGCCGCCGTCTTGTTGTTGCGCACGCCCCATTCATTGTTCGCAAACGACAGCGCGTGATAGGGCGTGGTGATGCCCGCTGCGGCGTTGCGGCGGTCCACCTGGGCGACCGCAAAGTCCAGCGGAAACAGCACGCGCGAACGCGGCTCGGCTTCTTTTTCGATGGCGTCGCAATGCAGGTCGATCAGGCCGGGCATCAGGGTCTGGCCTTGCAGGTCGATCACGCGGTCCGCCTGCGCGCCGTCGGGGTCGATGGCCACGATGCAACCGTCGTCGATCAGCACGGCGCTGTTTTCCAGGACGCGGTCGGGCATCAACACGCGGGCGTTCGTCAGATAAGTGCTTTGCATGGTCACTCCAGGTCGGCCGTCGCGGGCTGCGGAGGGCGCAGCGCCAGGGTTTGGGTCGCGACGGCGTCGCGCACTTCTGCATCGTGGAAGATGCCCAGCAGGCAGCGGCCTGCGGCCAGCGCTTCGTGTATCAGCGCGATCACCACGCGCCGGTTATCGGCGTCCAGCGACGCGGTGGGTTCGTCCAGCAACAGAATGGGGTGGCGGGCGATGAAGCCGCGCGCGATATTCACGCGCTGCTGTTCGCCGCCCGAAAACGTAGCGGGCGCCAGCCCCCACAGCCGCGACGGCACATTCAGCCGCTGCAACAACGCGCCCGCCTGGCTGCGTGCGTCTTCCGCGTCCACCCCCGCCATGCGCAGCGGTTCGGCCACCACGTCCAGCGCCGACACGCGCGGAATGACCCGCAGGAACTGGCTGACATAACCGATCACGTCGCGGCGCAGCGCCAGGATGCGCTGCTCGGGCGCCCCCACCAGCTCGACCCAATCGCCGTGGGCACGCACGCGGATGCTGCCCTCGGTGGCCAGATAGTTGCCATACAGGCAGCGCAGCAAGGTGCTCTTGCCGGTGCCAGACGGCCCGGACAGCACCAGGCAATCGCCCGCCGCCGCGTCGAAGTCCACCGCGTCCAGCACGGGCAGGCGGATACCGCCCTGGTTATGCAGCGTGAACATTTTTCCGAGGCCTCGCACCTCGATCATGGGAGTGCTTGCGTGCATGGTCAGCTCTGCAAAATGGAAGACACCAGCAACTGGGTGTAGGGGTGTTGAGGGTCGTCAAGAATCTGGTCGGTCAGGCCGCTTTCCACCACGACGCCGCCACGCATCACCAAGGTGCGATGCGCCAGCAGACGCGCCACCGCCAGATCATGCGTGACGACAATCGCGGCCAGGCCCAGGTCCGTCACCAGTTGGCGCAACAGGTCCAGCAGACGCGCCTGCACCGACACGTCGAGCGACGCCGTGGGCTCGTCCATGAACACCAGACGCGGATGCGTGACAAGGTTGCGGGCGATCTGCAAGCGCTGCTGCATGCCGCCGGAAAACGAGACCGGCGTATCGTCCAGCCGGCTCACGTCGATCTCCATCTTTTGCAGCCAGTTGCCGGCCACGTCGCGCAGCTCGCCGTAGTGACGTTCGCCCACGGCCATCAGGCGTTCGGCGATATTCGCGCCCGCGCTGACCTGCATGCGCAACCCATCCCGTGCGTTCTGGCGCACAAAGCCCCAATCGGTGCGCGCCAGCAGCCGCAGCCGGGCGCCTTGCAGCGCGGCCAGGTCGATGAAGCCCTGGTCGCGGGTGTCGTACCAGACACTGCCCGCGTCCGGCTGGGTTTGGTACGACACGGCCGACAGCAAGGTGCTCTTGCCCGAGCCGGACTCCCCCACCACGCACAGCACTTCACCCGGGTAAAGATCGAAGCTGACGTCGCGGCAACCATGCACGCCGTCCCACGTGCGCGTCATGTTGCGCACGGATAGCAAAGGATGGGATGTCATGCTGCGGCCTCGGGGTGGGGTTGCCCTGCGGGGTGGGCGGGATTGGAGGATTTGGCTGGATTGGCGGGTTTGGCTGGATTGGCGGGTTTGGCTTGATTCGCTTGATCGGCCTGGCGATCGTTGCAGTACTCCGTGTCCGAGCACACAAAGCGGCGCGTGCCGGCGTCGTCCAGAATGATTTCGTCCAGATAGCTGTCACGTGACCCGCACAGGTCGCAGCACTCGGACCACGTTTCGACCGTGAAGGGGTGGTCTTCGAAATCCAGGCTCTTCACCCGCGTATACGGCGGCACCGCATACACGCGCTTTTCGCGGCCCGCGCCAAACAGCATCAGCGCGGGGCTGCCGTCCAGCTTGGGGTTGTCGAACTTCGGAATCGGCGACGGCCGCATCATGTAGCGATCATTCACGATGACGGGGTAGTCATACGTCGTGGCAATGTGGCCATGCTGCGCAATGTCTTCGTACAGCTTCACATGCATGCCGCCATACTCGGCCAGCGCGTGCATCGTGCGGGTTTCGGTTTCGCTGGGCTCCAGCCAGCGCAGCGGCTCAGGGATCGGCACCTGGAACACCATCACCTGCCCTTCGCGCAACGGCGTCTCAGGGATGCGATGGCGTGTTTGCACGATGGTGGCAGCCGGCGTGGATTCCGTCGTGGCAACACCCGTCACGCGGCCAAAGAAGCGGCGGATGTTGATGGCGTTGGTGGTGTCGTCAGACCCTTGGTCTATCACCTTCAACACATCGTCCTGCCCGATGATGGCCGCGGTGACCTGAATGCCGCCCGTGCCCCAGCCATAGGGCAGCGGCATTTCGCGGCTGCCGAATGGCACTTGATAGCCGGGGATTGCCACCGCTTTCAGCAGCGCGCGGCGCAGCATGCGCTTGGTGGATTCGTCCAGATACGCGAAGTTGTAGTGGTCGTCGCGTTCGACCGTTGCGTGGGGTGCGTTCATGAGGAAACCGCCTCGTCCATCAGATCGTTGATTGCGTCCTGCGGCGCACGGCGGTCGGCGCGCAAGCGGCGCAGCAGTTCCAGATTGGCCTGGAAGTCCACGTAATGCGGCAGCTTCAAGTGCTGCACAAAGCCCGAGGCCTCGACGTTGTCGCTGTGATACAGCACGAACTCGTGGTCGTTGGCGGGCGAGTCGGCGCGTTCGCCCAGGTCTTTGGCTTTCAGTGCGCGGTCTACCAGCGCCATCGACATGGCCTTGCGTTCGCCGTAGCCAAACGTCAGGCCGTAGCCGCGTGTGAACTTCGGGCCTTCGGCGGCGTTGCCGGCAAACTGGCTGACCATCTGGCATTCGGTGATGTCGATTTCGCCCACGGTGACGGTGAAGCCAAGCTCTTCGATATGCATCTCGACTTCCAGCGCGCCGTAGCGGATTTCGGCCGCGAACGGGTGCGTGTTGCCGTAGCCGCGCTGCGTGGAATACCCCATCGACAACAAGAAGCCTTCATCGGCGCGCGCCAGATTCTGCAAGCGGGCGGCGCGGCTTGCCGGAAAGTCCAGCGGCTGACGGGTCAGGTCGAAGGGTTCAGGGTCGCCTTCCGGCACGGGCTCGGCGTCGATCAGCTCATCGTGCGCCAGCAGGTCGGTCACGCGCGGCATGCTGCTGTCCAGCGCGTCGTCGCCCGCGGGCAAGGCATCGGCCTCGCGCTGCGCTTCCAGCGTGAAGTCCAGCAGGCGCTGGGTGTAGTCATAGGTGGGGCCCAGAATCTGGCCACCCGGCACGTCCTTGAACGTGGACGAGATGCGGCGCTGCAAACGCATGGCGCCCGTGTCGATCGGCTGCGTATAGCCGTAGCGCGACAAGGTCGTGCGATAGGCGCGCAGCAAAAACACCGCTTCGATCACATCGCCCGCCGCCTGCTTCAACGCCAGCGACGCCAGTTGCGGATCGTAGAGCGAGCCCTCGGCCATCACGCGCGATACCGCCAGCGGCATCTGTTCACGAATCTGGTCCAGGCTTAGCTCAGGCACCTCGCGGTCGCCGCGCCGGTAGTCGTCCAGCATGCGGTAGGAATTGAGGATGGCGCGTTCGCCCCCTTTGACGGCCACATACATGTCAGTTCTCCACGCGCGTGGTGCGCGGCAATCCACACATCCGCCGGTCTTGCGTCAGGAACACGTCCACGCCCAGCGGAAACCGTTGATGATTCAAGCGCCATTCGCGCCAGAAGCCGTCGGGCAGGCCCGCCACCGATAGCGTCTGCCGCGTCTGGATACCGGGGCCGGTGAGGCTGACCGCGTCGCCCGCCGACAGCGAGGCCACGTCGATCAGCAAGGTCGTGGACAGGTCGGGATAGGCCGGGTCACCGGGATGGCACGCCGACAGGGCCGGGGCTTCGCAGCCCGCCGGCACCGCCGCAAAGCGCGCCAGCGCGGGCGACGGCACGATGGGGCAGGCGCAATGAAAACGCAGAAAGGCCAGCACATCGGCGTGCACGGTGCGCGGCAGCCACAGCGGCGTGTCCACATCCACCAGCGCCAACAGCAGCGCCGTCATCGCGGGCGACAAGCCTTCCGGCACGCCGCTGTCAGCGGTAATTTCCTGGATACGGCCGGGGTGCGCCAAGGCTTGCAAGGCGCTGCGAAAGGTGGTTTGCGCATCGCGCACGGGGTCAGCGAACCCGGGGAGCAAACCACGGCTGGCGGCCGGGGCAGTGAAAGCTTGTGCTTGCATGTCAGTCCTCGCCTCGCACCATCGTGAAGAATTCCACCTTGGTCTGCGCCGCAATGCGCGCCTGGCGTTCGACCTTGTCCGCGTGCTCGCGGGCCAGCGGCTGTATCAGTTGCGTCTGTACCGTGTCGTGCCAATCAGGCAGTTGCAGCAGCGCGTCGGCCACCGCCGCCTGCTCGGCGTGGCGCAGCGACCGCCCCTGCACATAGGCCACGCCCACCACGCCGCCATCCAGCGTGATGGCGCAACGTGTCACGGTCATTTCGCCCAGGTTGAAGCGCGCGCCCGTGCCGCCGCTGCGCGCCCGCACCATGGCCATGCCGGTCTGCGCCGGCCGCAACGTCTGGTGGCCAGGCAGTTGCCCCAAGGCGCTGAACGCGCCTTCCAGCGCAGCCGGGCTGGCCAGCGACAACACGCGCATCCAGGCGGCGCGCTGGGCGTTGGCCGCTTCCTGTCCTGCTTGTGAGTGATCCATTATTTCCTCTACACGTCTAGACGACTGGATGAAGTATGATCGCTGGCAATTCGAAGTTCAACAGGCTGGCGTGAATTTTTGATGACAGTTGCGGCATCCGTACACCGCCTATCCGGCGGGGGCCGCATGGTGCACAATCACAGCCATTCTTCATGAAGCTGTTGTGACAGCACGAGCGCACCCCTATGGTTGAACGAGGTTCCGGCATCGCCGTCTGGCGGCAAATTGGCGAGTCCCTGGCGGACGACATCCGCAACAAGCTCTACATGGCGGGCGAACAGCTGCCGTCCGAGCCGGAGCTGGCCGCCAAGTTTTCCGTCAACCGCCACACCATCCGGCGCGCCATGGGCGAGCTGGAGCAAAGCGGCCTGGTCCGGATCGAACAGGGCCGCGGCACCTTCGTGCAGGAACATGCCATTGATTACGCCATCGGCAAGCGCACGCGCTTTTCCGAGAACCTGCGCAGCCAGGGCGTGTTGGGCCATGTGGAATCAATGGGCAGCCAGACCTTGCGCGCCGCCGACATCGCCAAGCACCTGGGGCTGGCGCGCACCGCGCCGCTCTTGCGCGTGCAGATCGTGGGCAAGGCCGAGAACCGGCCGATCAGCGCTTCAGAACATTTCTTTGACGAAAAGCGCTTTCCGGATTTTGCCGACCGCCTGACCGCGTTGCGTTCGGTGTCGAAGGTGTACGCGCACTACGGCATTGGCGACTACACGCGCAAGTGGTCGCGCATTACCGCCACCCTGCCCTCGCCTGAAATCGCGCGTCTGCTGGGCCAGCCCAAGACGCGCCCGATTCTTCAGGTGGAAGCGCTGAACGTGGACCAGGACGGCGCACCGCTGCAATACAGCATCACCCGCTTCGTGGGCGATCTGGTGCAGTTGATGGTGGCGGACGACAGCTAGAAGGCACGGCCGCCGCCGCCCGTGGCGTCACGGCGGCGGCGGCTGAAACTGAAATTGAAAGCAACTCTACTCATCTAGACATCTGGTTGTCATGCAACGTCGATAACGTCACGCTATGAACTCACACGCCCCCTCGCCCCTGGCCGGTGTCACAGGCCAACGCATCCTGACGCCGCGCGGCGTCGAACAAGCCAGCCTGCGGTTTCAAGGCGGGCTGATCGCCGACGGCGGACCCGCTCCCGCCCGGGGCGCGCCCTGGTTCGACGCGGGCAACCTGCTGGTCTTGCCCGGCATTGTTGACCTGCATGGCGACGCCTTCGAACGCGCCATCATGCCGCGTCCCAGTGTCACCTTTCCGTATGACAGCGCGCTGTTCGACGTCGACCGCCAATTACTCGCCAACGGCATCACCACCGAGTTCCACGGCGTCACCCTGTCTTGGGAAGGCGGCTTGCGCGGCGAAGCCTATGCCGAACGCATGTTCGACGCGCTGGACCGCATGAAGCTCATGATGGGTGCACGCCACTACGTGCATCTGCGCTTCGAAACGCACCACGTGGGCGGCGTGGATTTGGCTCAACAGTGGATACGCGATGGCCGCGTGCGCTTTCTGGCCTTGAACGACCACCTGCCCAGCATGGCCCGCCGCCTGGGCGACGACCGCAAGCTGATGCAATACGCCAACCGCGCCGAATGCGATCTGGACACCTTCCAGGAGCGCATCCGCGCGGCGATGTCTGCCGCGGATTCCGTGGCCGACGCCATGCGCGAGCTGACCCTGTGTGCGCAAGCCGCCGGTTTGAAGGTGGCCTCGCACGACGACCCCGACGCCGCCACGCGCCGTTACTACCATCAGCTGGGCTGCGGCGTGGCGGAGTTTCCGCTGACCCGCGACGCCGCGTGCGTGGCGCGCGACCTGGGCAACTCCGTGGTGTTCGGTGCGCCAAACGTCGTGCGCGGCGGCAGCCACACGGGCGCGCCCAGCGCCACCGAGATGGTGCGCGACGGCTTGTGCGACATCCTCACGTCCGACTACTACTACCCTGCCCCGCTGGCTGCCGTGATGCGGCTGGTGCAGGACGGCGTGCTGCCGCTGGCGCAAGCGTGGAATCTGGTGTCGATGAACCCGGCACGCGCCGCGGGCTTGAAAGACCGTGGCGCGCTGACGCCGGGGCTGATTGCCGACGCCATTGTCGTAGACGACCATATTGCCGGGCTGCCCCGGGTGGTGGCCGCGATTGTCGGCGGCGAACTGCGCTACGCCACGCGCGCATTCGGCGACGACCACAGCCACCGCATGGCGGCCTGACCATGCCGCTTGCCCATCGCTACGCCCTGTACCTGGCGCCCACCGGCCCGTGGCGCGAACACGGCAGCCGCTGGCTGGGCCGTTGCGCCGACACCGGCCTGGCCCTGCCGTCGTTGCCGGGCCAGTTGGACACGCCGCCAGCCTGGACGCAGGCGCCGCGTCACTACGGCCTGCACGCCACCTTGAAGGCGCCATTTCGCTTGCGCACGGGCGCCACGCCGCAAGCCGTGGCCGCCGCCGCACGCGAACTCGCCCGATCCAACCAAGCGTTTGATGTCGCGCTGGAATGCGAAACGCTGCGCGGTTTTCTCGCGTGGTGCATCGCCGAAGACGACGCCCAAGGGCAAGCCCACATCCAGGCGCTGGCCAATGCGGCCGTGCAGCAGCTCGATGACTTGCGCGCCCCGCCCACGCCTGAGGAAACCGCACGCCGCCAGCCGCAATGGCTATCGCCCGAACAGCAGGCCATGCTGGCGCGCTGGGGCTACCCCTACGCCTTCGACACCTACACGTTCCACATCACGCTGACGGGAAAGCTCAGCGGTGATGCGCTGGAACAGGCGCAACGCCGCGTCGCGGCCTTTGCCGACCCCTTGCGCGGCCAGCGCATGGCGGTGCCGGGCGTCAGCGTGTATGTGCAGGCCACGCCCGGCGCGGATTTCGTCGCGGCGCGCCACTACCATTTCGATGGCACGCATACGGATGCGATCGGGGCGGACTATCTGCAAGGGCCCGCGGCGCCATGACACTTCCTGCCCCGTTTCCTGCCCCGTTTCCTGCCACATCTCCTGCCCCATCTGCTGACCCGTTTCCTGCCGCATCTCCTGCCCCATCTGCTGCCGCGGTTCCATCCCCATCTGCTGCCCCCTTGCCCACATTCGTCACGCCGCCCGCCAGCGGTGCGCGGCTGATCTACTTGATGGGCGCATCAGGCAGCGGCAAGGACACCTTGCTGCGTCTGTTGCGCGCGCATCTGACGGATGACGAGCCGGTGCTGGTGGCGCACCGCTACATCACGCGTGACAGCGGCGGCACCGAAGATGCGCTGCGTCTGTCCACCGAAGAATTCGCGCGCCGCGCCGCGCTGGGATGCTTCGCCCTGCGCTGGGCGAGCCACGGCTTGCATTACGGCATCGGTATCGAGATCGACACCTGGCTGGCGTATGGCGCGGCGGTGATTGTGAATGGGTCGCGTGAACACCTGGAACAGGCGCATGCGCGTTACCCGGCGATGACGGCGGTGGAAATCACGGTGGACCCCGCAAGGCTTGCCGAACGGCTGGCGGGACGCGGACGGGAAAGCGCCGAGCAGATCGTGCAACGCTTGTCGCGCGCGACGCAGGCGTTCGCGGTGCCGCAGAGCTGCGCGGTAAAGCGGGTCAGCAATGACGCCGAGCCGGAAGCGGCGGCCGCGACGCTGCTGGGGATCGCGCGGGACATGCTGGCGCGCTAGTTCGGCTGACTAAGACTGGCCGGCTAAGACTGGCCGGCTAAGACTGGCTGACTAAGACTGGCTGACTGCGGCTGGCTGACTACGGCTGGCTGACTACGGCCGGCTCACTACGGCTGGCTTGCTAACCGCGCGGGGTCGACACCGCGTCACCTGCCGCACTGGCCACCGCCCCTTCCGGCAGCGCGCCATCGCCACACAATTCCGAAAGAATTTCGGAAAAGCGTTCTTCCGCCGCCAGCACCTGGTCCCGCTTGCGGCGGATCAGATTGATCGGCGGCAGCTCCCAGCCGAAGTCCCAGGGCAGCATGCCCAGCTTGCCGCGCTGGCAAAGTTCGCGCGCGATGTCTTCGGGCACCACCGACATCAGCGATTCATTCATCGTCAGCATGCCCTCGATCACATCGGTGGAATAGGCCTCAAGCACCGGGGACGGCGCACGCAGCCCCGCGCGGATGAAGTGTTCGATGATCAATTGCCGGGTGGGCGTATTCGCCGCCGGCAACACCCAGTTCATTGCCGCCACCGCCGCCCAGTCGGGCTTGCGGCGCGCAAGCCGCTGCGCCAGCCGGCTATGCGCAATCAGCCGCGGCCGTTGACGGTACAGCACGCGGTGGATCAGGTCGTCCAGCATCACCGTGGACGTCGCGCGGCTGATCACGCAATCCAGCTCGTGCCGGCGCAGCATGGGCACCAAATGATCGGTGGTGGCGCGGTGCAGCGTCAGCGTGACGCCATAGCGCTGATGCAGCCGGCTGATGGCCGCCGTCAACAAGGCGCTGGACACATAGGGCACCACGCCCACGTTCAGATGTGCGGAATGGCCCGCATGCAGCGCTTCAACTTCGCGCGCCCACAAGTCCAGATCGCTTTGCATGTGCCGCGCGCGCACCAGCGCCAGATCGCCCAACGGCGTGGGCAGCAGGCCGCGGCCGCTGCGCACGAACAGCGGGCCGCCGAAGATGTCTTCAAGCTCGGCCAGCGCCTTGGTGACGGCGGGCTGGCTGATGCCGGTGGCGGCGGCCACACGGGTCAACGAGCCATGCGCGGCGATGTTGATCAGCAGCGCCAGATGGCGGTGCTTCAGGCGGTTGGCCAAACGGGCGGCATCCCAGCTCACGGTTTTCTCTATAACTAGACGGTTATCGGATTATGCCAATAAAGATGAATCCAGTTATTTCACGATCCTATACTTCAGGCATTCCCAACCGCTGCCGGCCCCGTCGACCATGAGCGCATCCGCACCTTCACCCGCATCTCCGTCGTTCACCACCCGCCCTGAAATCCGCGGCACCTTCGGCGTGGTCTCGTCCACGCACTGGCTCGCCTCGCAAGTGGCGATGGGCGTGCTGGAGCGCGGCGGCAATGCGTACGACGCGGCCGTGGCGGGCGGCTTCACCTTGCAGATTGTCGAGCCGCACCTGAACGGCCCGGGCGGCGAAGTGCCCATTCTGTTCTGGAGCGAAAACGAAAAGCGCATGCGCGCGCTGTGCGGCCAAGGCCCCGCGCCCGCGCTGGCCACGCCCGCTTACTTTCGTGGGCTGGGCGTGGAGCTGGTGCCGGGCATCGGGCTGCTGCCCGCTACCGTGCCGGGTGCGTTCGGCGCGTGGCTGACCCTGCTGCGCGACTACGGCACCTGGGAATTGGCCGATGTGCTGCGGCCCGCCATCGACTATGCGCAGAACGGCTTTCCGCTGGTGCCGCGCGTGTCGCAAGCCATTCTTGCCGTGCAGGCCTTGTTCCGCGACGAATGGACGAGCTCGCGCGATGTCTGGCTGCCCGATGGCCGCGTGCCCGCGCCCGACGCCTTGTTCCGCACGCCCGCCATCGCCGCCACCTACGCCCGCATCCTGGACGAAGCGCATGCGGCCAGCAGCGACCGCGTGGGCCGCATCGACGCCGCGCTGGCGTGCTGGTATCGCGGTTTTGTCGCCGACAAGATCGACGCCTTCTACACCCACGAAGCCGTGCGCGACACCACCGGGCAACGCAATCGCGGCCTGCTGCGCAAGTCGGACATGGCCGATTGGCGCGCCACGTATGACGAACCCGTCACCACGCAATACGGCCGCTACACGGTGGCCAAATGCGGCGTGTGGTCGCAAGGGCCGGTGCATTTGCAGCAGCTGGCCATGCTGCGGCATCTGGGTGTGGATGGCCTGGACCCGACCTCGCCTGAATTCGTGCACCGCATCGCCGAAGCCGCCAAGCTGGCGTTCGCCGATCGCGCCGCCTGGTATGGCGACCCCGATTTTGTGCAGGTGCCGCTGGCTGCCTTGCTGAGCGATGCCTACGCCAAGACGCGCGCCGCCAGCATTCTTGGCACCGCGTCTGCCACCTTGCAACCGGGCAGCCCGGCAGGCGTGGCGCCGCGCCTGCCCGACCTGGCCGCTGCCGACCGCACACTGGCCGCCTCCGACACGCGCTTTGGCGTGGGCGAGCCCACGTTTGCCGCCTTGCCGCCCGTGGCCGAATGGGCCGCACGCGAAATCTTCGTGGGCGACACCTGCCAGATCGACGTCATCGACCGCGACGGCAACATGGTGGCGGCCACGCCGTCGGGCGGCTGGCTGTCGTCCAGCCCGGTCGTGCCCGGGCTGGGCTTTCCGCTGACAACCCGTTTGCAAATGACGTGGCTGGACGACGGCGTCGCCGGCCAGCTGCAACCGGGCAAGCGCCCGTGCACGACGTTGTCGCCGGGCCTGGTGCTGCGCGACGGCCAGCCTTATATGGCGTTTGGCACGCCGGGCGGCGATCAGCAGGATCAATGGACGGTTGCCTTTTTCCTGCGCCACGCCATGGGCATGAATCTGCAAGAGGCCATCGATGCGCCGTCCTGGCACATCGACCACTTCCCCGGTTCGTTCTGGCCGCGCACGCAAACGCTGAACCGTCTGACGGTGGAATCACGATTGCCCGAGGCCACCATTGAAGCGCTGCGCGCCGCCGGCCACGACGTCAAGGTCGGCCCCGCGTGGTCCGAAGGACGCATCAGCGCCTGCACACGCGAACCCGGGGCGGGCGGCGGCCTGCTGCTGCGCGCCGGCGCCAACCCGCGCGGCATGCAGGGTTACGCCGTTGGCCGATAGCCACACAACGAACACGCATCTATTTTCTTTCCAGCCGGCGTCCAGACCGGCACTGACACAAGGGGTAAACATCATGAAAGTGCAATTCAAACGACTGCTGCGCGCGTGCGCGCTGGGCCTGGCCCTAGCCGCACCCGCGGTGTCGCAGGCCGCCTGGCCTGAAAAGCCCATCACGCTGATCGTGCCGTGGGCGGCAGGCGGGTCCACCGACATCCTGGCGCGCGTGCTGTCCGAAGGGCTGACCCAATCGCTCGGCCAGCCCGTCATCGTGGAAAACCGTTCGGGCGCATCGGGCAACATCGGCACCGCCTTCGTCGCGCGCGCCAAGCCCGATGGCTACACACTGCTGGTCGGCTCGATGAGCACGCACACGATGAACCAGGCGCTGTATTCCAACATGCCGTTTGACGGCGTGAAGGACTTCACGCCCATCGCCGAATTGGCGTTGGTCACCAACACGATGGTGGTGCATCCGTCGGTGCCGGCCACCAACGTGAAGGAATTCGTCGACTACCTGAAAGCGCACCCGGACACCGTGGCGTACGCGTCCGCCGGCCAGGGTTCGACCAACCACCTGAGCGCCGCGCTGTTCGAAAAAGCCGCTGGCGTGAAGATGATGCACATCCCGTATCGTGGCGGCGCGCCTGCGGTGCTGGACACGGTGGCGGGCCGCACGCAAGTGCTGTTCAGCGCCGGTACGCAAACCCTGCCGCACGTGCAGACGGGCAAACTGAAGCTGCTGGCCGTCACCGAAGAAAAGCGCTCGCCACTCATGCCCGACGTGCCGACGGTAGCCGAAACGCTGCCGGGCTACGAGCTGTCGGTTTGGTACGGCGCGTTCGGCCCCGCCGGCATGCCGCCTGAACTGACCGCCCGCCTGAACCGCGAAATCAACCTGATTCTGAAGCGTCCCGACGTCATCAAGAAAATGGGCGACATGGGCGTGCTGCTGACGGAAACCACGCCGGAACAATTCGGCCAGATCCTGACGCGCGACGCCGACAAGTACGGCAAGCTGATCAAGGAATTGGGAATTACCGCCGAATGACATCGCAACCGACTTCCGTCACGCCAGCCTTGGCCGGCGTGCACGCGGTCGCGCTGGCGTACGCCGCCGCCGACGCCACGGCGGCGTTCGCGGCGATCGACGCCTACGCCCGCGCCTCGCTTGAACACACGCTGTGCACCGTCAACCGCTACGACGCCGACGCCATGCGCGTCGTGCGCCTGTACAGCTCCAACCCCAAGGCTTACCCGCCCGGCGGCAGCAAAGACAAAAACGGCACCCCCTGGGGCCGCCATGTGTTGCTGGAGCAACGCGTGTTCGTGGGCGAAGGCGTCGACGCCATCCGCGAATTCTTCAACGACCACGACGCCATCCGCGAGCTTGGTTTGCAATCGGTGATCAACGTGCCCGTCGTCTACGGGGACACCTGCCTGGGCACGGTGAACTTCCTGATGACGCGCGCCCAAGTGTCCGAGGCTGATGTTGACAACGCAAGACTGGCGGCGCTGCTGGCGCTGCCGGCGTTTCTGGCGTTGCGGCAGGCGTAAGTCAGTTGGGCCGCCTGCACAAACAGGCCCCCACTCCGCATTGCTAAATCAACGCCCGCCGAATCCTTGACGACAGCATGTCGATCACAATCACGAACGCGACGATGATGATCATCACTGCGCAGGTTTCGGCGTAGCGGAAGCTGCGGATGATTTCCCACAGGACGGTGCCGATGCCGCCCGCGCCCACGATGCCGACGACGGACGCCGACCGCACGTTGGATTCAAAGCGGTACAGCGAATACGAGATCCACAGCGGCAGCACTTGCGGGATGACGCCGTAGACGATTTCTTCCAGTGCGTTGGCGCCGGTGGCGCGCACGCCTTCGACCGGACGCGGGTCGATGGCTTCGACCGCTTCGGAAAACAGCTTGGCCAGCACGCCCGTGGTGTGTACCCACAAGGCCAGCACGCCAGCGAACGGCCCCAGGCCGACGGCCACGATGAACAGCATCGCGAACACCATTTCGTTGATGGCGCGGCACGCGTCCATCAGGCGGCGCATTGGCTGGTAGACCCACGCGGGCACCATGTTCGACGAGCACAGCAGCCCCAGCGGCACCGCCACGACGATGGCCAGGAATGTGCCCCACACCGCGATCTGCACCGTCACGATCATCTCGTCCAGGTACATGCGCCAGTCGCGGAAATTGGGCGGGAAGAAGTCGGCGGCGAATTGGGCCATGTTGCCCGAGTCGCGCAACAGGTCCATCGGCCGCATGTCCGCGCCCTGCCATGACATGACCAGCAGCGCGAGGACGACGGCCCAGACAAGCAGGACCGGCAGCGACGAACGCGGCGCGGCAGGCAGGCGGGAAGAGTGAGTGGCTAGGTTCATGGCGTCAGGCGGTCCGCGTGATGGCGTTCAACAAGGGCAAGGCCGGCGCACCTGATGGCGCGCCGCCTGACCGTCTTAATGCTTGGCTAATTGCTTGGCTTACTACGTGGCTAATTGCTTGGCTTACTGCTTGGCGACGGCGGGCTGGCCCAGGCTGGCCAGCTTGCTATCGATGTCCGCCAATTGCTTTTGCTTGTCGGCTTGGCCCAGCGTGCTGTCCGCTTCGACCTTGGCCTTTTCACGCGCCAGTTCGATCTGGCGGATCGGCACCAGTTGCTGGTTGTCGGACGCGCGGAAGCCCTGATAGGTCAGCGCCTTCAGGTTGGCCATTTCACGCGCGGCGTCCTTGCCTTTGCCGTAGTTGATGAAGAAGTCGCGGATGCGGCCCTTCAGGTCAGCCGGCAGGTCGCTGCGCATGACGAGGGGGTCGGCCGGGATCAGCGGCGACTTCCACAGCACGCGCACGCTGTCGTTAGCGTCTTTGCCGGTGCTCAGGCGATAGCGCTCCAACGCTTCGGTGTTATTCACCGCCACGTCCACCTGTTTGTTGATGACGGACAGCAGGTTGGCTTCGTGGTTGCTGGCGCGCACCGTCTTGAAGAAGGTCTTGGGTTCGATCTTGTTGGCGGCCCACAGGTAGTAGCCAGGCACAGCGGTGCCGGACGTGGAGTTCGGATCGCCCGCGCCATAGCTCAGCTTGCCGCCGCTTTTCAATACGTCGTCCAGCGTTTTCAGGTTGCTGTCCTTGTTGACGATCAAGAGCGACCAGTAGCCCGGGTTGCCGTCCTTGTCGATGACCGAGGCGAACACTTCGCCCTTGGCGCGGTCCACGGCTTCGATGGCCGACTTGTTGCCGAACCAGCCCATCTGCACCTTGTTGAAACGCATGCCTTCGATGATGCCGGCGTAGTCCGACGCGAAGAACGGTTTGACCGGCACGCCGATGGCGCGGCTCAGGTCATCAATGACGGGCTGCCAGACGGACTTCAGGTTGGTCGACGACTCGGTCGAGATGATGCCGAAGTTCAACGTCTTGGCGTCTTGCGCGTAAGCCTGCGTGGACAACGCGGCGGCGGCGATCAGGGTGACGAAGGTTCTGCGTAGCATGGATGGCTCCGGGGGAAATGGCCAAAAGTGACTGGGGCGAAAGTGACTGGGGTAAAGGTGACCGAGGGGCAGAACAGGCCGCATGTCAGGCCGCACGTCAGGCGGCATGTCAGGCCGCATGGGAGGCCGCATGTCAGGCCGCACGTCAGGCGGCTTGCGCCAGCTGAGACAACGGCGCCAGGCCCGGCATGGCCGGCGCCTGTTGCGTGTATTCGGGAAGCAGCTCGCTGAGTTCCGATCCGTACAGGTTGCGCAGCATCTCAGGCGTCAGGTCGGCGGCGCGGCCGTCGTAGACGACCTTGCCGTGGCGCAGCGCGACCACGCGCGGGCAATAGCGCAGCGCCACATCCACCTGATGCAGCGACACCACCACGGCCACCTTGCGGCTGCGGTTGATCTGCGCCAGCGTATCCATCACGCGGCGCGACGATTCCGGGTCCAGCGACGCGATGGGTTCGTCCGCCAGGATCACGCGGGCGTTTTGCACCAGCGTGCGCGCAATCGCGGCGCGCTGCTGCTGGCCGCCCGACAAGGTGGAGGCGCGCTGAAATGCGTAGTCGTCTATACCAACCTGCGCAAGCGCATCCAGCCCCTGGCGCACTTCAGCGCGCAGAAACCAGCGGGTCAGGCTGCGCCACAGCGGCACACGCGGCAACAAGCCCGTCAGCACATTGGTGATGACCGGCAGGCGGCCCACCAGATTGAATTGCTGGAACACGAATCCGATGCTGGCGCGCGCACGGCGCACGTTGCGGCTCAGGCGGCCATTCTGTTGAATGAGCTGGCCATTGACCGTCACGCTGCCCTGGCCCGCATCACCCGCGACAAAGCCCGCCAGATGACGCAGCAAGGTGGATTTGCCCGAGCCCGATGCGCCCAGCAAGGCCACCATTTCGCCGTCGGCGATTTGCAGGCTGACGTTGTCCAGCGCTTTGGCGCCGGCATGGAACGTCTTGCTCAAGGCATGTACTTCGATGGCGTACGTCATCGCTTGATCCCCTTGTATGTGGTCATTGCGGCATTCTGTTTTGGGCGCATGACAGCGCGATGACCCGGAGATTGAATCCGTTGACAGAAAATACGGGGTCAGCAATCGATTGAAAGACCTGCGTCATAAATGCCCCGACCGGCCTGTCGCAGCGGTTTGACGGCGCGGGTATATTCGAACTGTTTCCCCACTTGCCGGGCGGTCATCATGATCAAAGGTTCTTGCCTGTGCGGCCGCGTTGAATATGAAATCGACGGCCCTCTTACCAACGCCCTCAATTGCCATTGCGTGATGTGCCGCAAGTCGCATGGCGCCGCCTTTCGCAGCCGCGCGTCGGTTCAAGTCACCGACTTCAAATGGACCAAGGGCGAAAACCACGTCACCTGGTATGCCTCGTCGCCGGGCAATTACCGCGGTTTTTGCGAAGCCTGCGGCACGCCGTTGCTCAGCCGCTTCGACCAGACTCCGGATACCTATGGTTTGCCATTGGGCGCCCTGGACGATGATCCCGGCATCAAACCTGCCGCGCACTGTCATGTAGGCAGCAAGGCGCCGTGGTTCGACATCACGGACAACCTTCCGCAACACCCGGGCGCCATCGAAGACGCGCACGAACCCGCCGCGCAGGCCGTTACATAAATTCTCAACCTGATGGTTGAACAACTGCGGCGGCCGATTTATATTCAACCGCATGGTTGAACTTATTCCCTCCCCCGCTCTGGATGCCGTCTTTCGCGCGCTGGCCGACCCCACGCGCCGCGACATGCTGCGCACCCTGGCGCAAGGGGATCACACCATCGGAGAGCTGGCCGCGCCCTTGCGCATGAGTTTTGCTGGCGCCTCCAAACATGTGCAGGCCCTGGAACGCGCCGGTCTCATCCGGCGCACCATCCATGGCCGCACGCACGTGTGCAGCCTGAATCCCGAACCCATGGCCGAGGCCATGCAGTGGCTGCGCTTCTATGAACAGTTCTGGGCGGGCAAGCTGGATGCGCTGGAATCGGCGATTGCCGCCAGCGCCAGCGTGGCCCCGTCCACTTCCCATGGAGAGCAACATGAGTGAACACGGCGTCGTCCTGGACCCCACGTCCCTGCGCTTTACCCGCACGCTTCCCGCCAGCGTGGAAACCGTCTGGGCATTTCTGACCGAATCCGACAAGCGGGGCCGCTGGCTGGCCACTGGCGACATGGAGCTGCGCGAGGGCGGCGGCGTGACCTTGCGCTTCGTGCACGCGGACCTGTCATCGGTAAAGGAACCCACGCCCGAGCCTTACAAGCCGTATGAGAACGGCGTCACAACCCATGGCGTGATCACCCGGTGCGAGCCGCCCCGGCTGCTGGCCTTCACATGGGGCGGATCGCAGGGCGTGCCGTCCGAGGTGACGTTTGAATTGACGCCGCAAGGCGAAGGCACGCTGCTGGTGCTGACGCACCGCAAACTGAACTCGCGCAACGACATGGTGGACGTGGCAGGCGGATGGCACACGCATCTGGGCGTGTTGTCGGCCCGCTTGGCAGGGCGCGATCCTGGCCCCTTCTGGTCGGCGCATCGCGGCTGGGAAGCCGACTACCAGGCGCGCATCCCGGGGGCGTAGAGTCGTTCAGCAACAACTATCACGGCGCAACGACAGATAAAAACTGGCTAATCGTTGCGCTTTGCTGTAACATCAGTCCGTGATTTTTCCGCAAAAACCGGGCTTCGGTCACTCTGCGTACCCAACCTGTACTCCTTCGGGTCAATCCCCTAGATACCCAGGCAGTTCCCGGTTTGGGAATGGATTTGGGAACAAATCGCACCTCTGCCAATTGCGCCGCGTTACCCCAGCACGACCCCCGCGCCGCCCGGCATTGCAGCAAACGATCCAACCCGCTTCTTCCGGCGCTGTGCGCTTGCACGGTGCCGCGACCAAGCCGCGCACCGCGCGCACATTGCCCACGCTGCGCGAGTATCCGTCATATCAGACATCCCCTTGTGATGCCGTGGCCCTTACCCGCGCTTGCCCGAACGTTTTACGTTCAAACCGCTGGACCTGGTTATCTGTGTCCAACGCGCTTGCCGCTACATGCGGCGCGTCATGCCGCCGGCCTGGCTGCGCGTATTGATCAAGGAGTAGAGAATGGCTAAAGAAGAACTCATCGAATTGGATGGCATTGTTGACGAAGTGCTGCCCGATAGCCGCTACCGCGTCAAACTGGACAACGGCATCGAAGTCGGCGCCTACGCCTCCGGCCGTATCCGCAAGCACCGCATCCGCATCCTGGCGGGCGACCGCGTCACCCTGGAAATGTCGCCTTATGACCTGACCAAGGGCCGCATCAACTTCCGCCACAAAGACGAACGCGCTCCCGCGCCGCATCGTCCCCAGCAATACCGCCGTTAAGCCAGGGCCTCAGGGCCGGCTCTGGGCCGGCTCCCTGACCCTGCTGCGCGCGGGCCTCGGGCCAAGACTGGCCTTAAGCCCAAGCCGCGACATGCCGTAATGCGTGGGACGTCCATTCGTGAAAGAATGGCCCCCAAGTCAGGCGCAATGTCTGACGGGATACGCATGAAGCAAGATGGATCTCAAACAAGAATTGCAAGCCGCTGCTGACCAGCTTTCCCTGGCACGACGAAGGTTCGTGAAGGGGGAAGAAGGCCTGCGCCTGCTCAATCAGTCGCGCGAGGCGTTCATCAACAGCCTGCGCAATACCGGCCTGACCTACGCCGAAGCCAAGATCAAGTACGACAACTGCCTGGATGACCAGGAAGCCGAGCAGCTCCACGTGCGTCAGCAGATGGAGTATGCCGAGCGCATGCACCAGTTCGTGCTGAACAAGATCGCGCAACAGACCGCCACGGTCTGACGCGCGCATGGCCGGGCTGGGCTGGGCTGGGCTGGGCTGGGCCAGGTTGGGCCGAGTTTGGTCAGATTTGGCGGCAGTGACCCCGCCGCCGCCCAGCGTAGCCACCCCGATCAGGGCTTGAACGCCCCGATGAAAATGGCGGGGTCCACCCGCGCATCGTTCAGGCTGACATTCCAGTGCAGATGCGGCCCGGTCGCCCGGCCCGTCGCCCCCACCTTGCCCACCACGCCGCCACGCGGCACCTCGTCGCCCACCTTCACATCGATGGCCGACATGTGGCAGAACATGCTGACGAAGCCCTGGCCATGGTCCAGGAACACCGTCTTGCCGTTGAAGAAATAATCCCCCACCAGCACCACGATGCCCGCTGCAGGCGCCTTGATCGGCGTACCCGCCGGCACGGCGAAGTCCAGCCCGGAATGCGGGTTGCGTTCCTGGCCGTTGAAAAAGCGCCGCAAGCCGAAGGGGCTGGACAGGCGCCCGCCGTTCACCGGGCGGTCCAGCAACAGGTTGCTGGGCGTGACGCCCGCGCGATACGTCCGATTGGCCGCGCTTTGCTCGGCCATTTCGCGTTCGATGCGCTTCATGTCGTCGGGATTGGGGTCCACCTGACGCGGATTCTTCAGCGTGATGTGCTGCGCCACGTATTCCTTGGCGCCCACCTTGAACGGCAGCTTGCGCGGGCCGCGCGCATCCGTCACCACCGCCTGCTGTTCGCCAGGCTTCACGCTGAGCGGAATGCCGATGATGGCGATCCACTGCTTGCCCTCTTCGCGCACGACCAGCACGCGGCGGTCCAGGAACGTGACTTCGGGCGCGCGCTCGGCATCCCCCAGCGGCAACACGGCAACGCCGCCCGGCACGGGCGCATTGAGTTTGCGGGTGATGAAGCCCTGCTGCGCCTGAGCGCGAGCCGGCAAGCTCAGGCTGAGGGCGGCGGCGGCAAGACCCAAGCGCAGGATGTCGCGGCGCTGGAAAGCAACGGTTACGGGCATCGGAGCGCTTACAGGCACAGGTTCGCCGGTTCGATGATGCTTTGATCGCGGCGCGCGATGCGGGTCGACAGGCGCGTTTCGGTCTTGCCCTTCCAGGTGGTCGTCGTCAGCACGGCTTCGACGCCCAGGCTGTCTTCCTGGACCAGTTCAAAGCCGTTGCGCACGGCGTTCTGCTTGAAATTGACGCCCATGTTCTTCCAGGCGGAGGCCACGCAGGTCGTGTAGTCCTCGGCCGTGCGCTGGGTGGCGCCATAGAAGACCGGGTCGCGCTGGCGCACGTCTTTGACATTGGCGCAGGCCGACAGGGCAGCCAGGACGGTAAGGGACAGGGCGATGCGAACCTTCATACGGTCAGACTCTCAAGCAGAAAATGGTGGACGGAAGCGGGGTGGACAAAAGCGGCCAAAACTATAACGCAGCGGTCAATCAGGCCTTGGGCGCGCGGCGGGCCGATTTGGGGCGGAAGGCGTCGATGACCTGGGCATGCGTTTCCGCGTAGGGGCCGCCGATCAGGTCGATGCAATAGGGAATGGCGGCGAAGATGCCAGGCACGAGCACGGCGCCATCGTCGCCCTTCAGCCCTTCCAAGGTCTCGCGTATGGACTTCGGCTGGCCAGGAAGGTTCACGATCAGCGCGGCATGCGACGGCGTTTCGCGGATGACGGCGACCTGGCGCGACAAGATCGCCGTGGGCACAAAACGCAGGCTGATCTGGCGCATCTGTTCGCCAAAGCCCGGCATTTCCTTGGTGCCGACCGCCAGCGTGGCCTCGGGTGTGACGTCGCGGCGAGCCGGCCCGGTGCCGCCTGTGGTCAGCACCAGGTCGCACCCGCAGAGGTCGACCAGTTCAATCAGCGTTTCGGAAATGCGGGCCGGTTCATCGGGAATCAGCCGGTCCACCGCCTGCCATGGCGACGCGAGCGCCGAGCCCAGCCATTCGCGCAGCGCGGGCAGCCCCTGATCCTGGTAGGTGCCGGACGAGGCGCGGTCAGAGACGGACACCAAGCCGATGATCAGGTCGTCGGGATGGCGGCGGGCGATACGGGGGATGGCGGTCATGGGCGGCTGATATTGGTAAGGAGATTTGGGAAGACAGCGCGGCGCGGTCAATCCTGGAAATCCTTAAAGCGCGCCGCGATGTCGATGCTATCGCATTCTTTCCCAGGAGGAAGCGCTGCCCCAGCCGACTCAAGCGCCCTCGCCTTGTGGCAAAAATGCGAATCGCCGCCGCTTGGGGTTTGCCACGCTTGTTCCGGTCATACGCGCTGGATAACATCCGCTAACAATCTAATTCAAGTTTCCAGCGCGCCCGCCTCATTCCATGTTCAAACGCACTCTTCGGCAGCACGCGCTGGCCGCGGCGCTGGCCCTGTCCGCCGCCGTCGTTGCCGGCTGGGTCGCCTGGCACCCGCTGGCCTTGAAGACCGAGCCAGTCCCCGCCGCCGCACCCGGCATCTACATCCCCAACCTGGGCAACACCCTGAATGAGCAGACGCGCAACCTGTCGCGGCTGAGCCAGGCGCTGCGCACGGGCGACCGGCTGGTGATCCTGGGGTCGTCCGAGCTGACCAGCAACGACCTGCGCTTCGTGCCGTATCGCTATCTGGCCGACGAATTGCAGATGCCCGTGCTGGCGTATGGCCATTCGGGCTTCCAGTCTCTGGGCATGCAGTTTGTGCTGGCCGCGCTGGCCAATGACCTGTCGCCCGCGTCCCGGGTGGTGATCATGCTGTCGCCCGGCTGGTTCGATGGCGACGGCGGACTGAGCGCGGACGAGTTCAACGAACACGCCAACCCGCTCTTGCCGCGCCTGCTCAAGCAGCCCGAGGGCCGGGCGGAACTCGCCCGCTGGCTGCAAGACAAGGGCGACGCCCGCGTGGCCTGGTCGATGATGGCCGAACAGGCCTACGTGTTGCGCCAGCGCCTGGTGGATCTATGGGCGCCCGCGTACGCCGCATCCGCCCCCGTGCAGGAACCGGAAGGCCCGGCCGCCGCCGCGCGCGTCGTCGACTGGGACGCGCTGGCCCAAGAGGCCCAAAGCGCGGAACAGAGCCTGATGGCCGGCAACCGCTATGCCGTTCGCGATGATTTCTTCAACAAGTACCTGCGCACGATTCCCGAAGGCGGCAAGACCGCCTACCAGCCACAGCCCCTGACCGGGCGCGACGAGCTGCGCGAATTGACCGCACTGATGGCGCTGCTGCGCCAGCACAACGTGAACGCGCTGTTTGTGATGCAGCCGCTGCACCCGATGGTGTTCAAGGATTTGAACCGCTTTGAACCCGTGCAACGCGAAGTGGCCTCGCTGTGCCAGCGCTACGCCATGACCTGCATGGACATGTACAGCGCGCCGTTCGAAGTCGGGATGCTGCGCGACGTGCAGCACCTGGGCGAACTGGGCTGGCTGCGCGTGAATCAGAAAATCGCTGAGACCTTCCGGCCATGACAGGCGCCCAGATATGAAAAGAACCCTTTGGCTGTGCCTGTTGTATCTGGGCGTGCTGGCCGTGCTGCTGATTCAGGCCGACACGGCGGCCAACCTGGGCAAACCGATGGAAATCGAGTTCCAGTACTCCAAGTTCTGAAGCGGCTGACGGGGACGGACCGGGCTTTGGTTTTCCAACGCAACCAGGGTCAGGTCACAAATCTGCAATAATCGGCTCCTCTCGCCGGAACCTCGCCCCCCGCCTCCATGTTCGACCTCTTCCACGGCCTAGATCTCTGGGTCGGCCTCAGTCTTGTGCTGGCCCTGACATTCGTCCTGGCCTTTGAATTCATCAATGGCTTTCACGACACGGCGAATGCCGTGGCCACGGTCATTTACACCAAGGCCATGCCGCCGCATCTGGCGGTAGTGCTGTCCGGCATTTTCAACTTCCTGGGCGTGCTGCTGGGCGGCGTGGGGGTGGCATACGCCATCGTGCACCTGCTGCCGGTGGAGCTGCTGATCAATGTGGATACGGGCCGCGGGCTGGCCATGGTGTTCGCCATGCTGGCCGCGGCCATCGCCTGGAACCTGGGCACCTGGTACTTCGGCATCCCGGCTTCCAGCTCGCACACGCTGATCGGTTCGATCCTGGGCGTGGGCCTGGCCAACGCCTTGATCACCGACCTGCCGCTGGCCGATGGCGTCAACTGGGGCAAGGCGGTCGATATCGGCCTATCGCTGGTAGCCTCGCCCATCGCCGGCTTTGTGGTGGCGGGCGGGTTGTTGCTGCTGCTCAAGCGGTGGCTGCCGGTCTCGAAGATGCACAAAACGCCTGACCAGCGCCGTGCCATCGACAACAAGAAGCACCCGCCCTTCTGGAACCGCCTGGTGCTGGTGCTGTCCGCCATGGGCGTGAGCTTTGTGCACGGTTCCAATGACGGGCAAAAGGGTATTGGCCTGATCATGCTGGTGCTGATCGGCATCGTGCCGGCCAACTTCGTGCTGGATACGACCAGCACCACCTACCAGATCGAACGCACCCGCGACGCGGCGAACCATCTGAACGTGTTCTACCAGCGCAACGAAGCGATGCTGGGCGACTTCCTGGCGCTCAAGCGTTCGGATTCCACCACCGAACTGCCGCGCAATTTCCGCTGCGACCCCGAACTGACCGTGCCGACGATTGCCGCCCTGCAAACCGACCTGGCGGGCGTCAGCAACTACGCCGACCTGTCGGCAGAAAAGCGCATCGACGTCCGCCGCTATCTGCTGTGCCTGGACGATACCGCCAAGAAGGTGTCGCGCATTGAAGGGCTGCCCGCCCGTGAACGCGCCGACTTGCAACGCCTGCGCGCCGACCTGACCGCCACCACCGAATACGCGCCCTTCTGGGTGATCGTGGCGGTGGCCCTGGCGCTGGGCGCGGGCACCATGGTGGGCTGGCGCCGCGTGGTGCTGACCGTGGGCGAGAAGATCGGCAAGCAAGGCATGACGTATGCGCAAGGCATGTCGGCGCAGGTGACGGCGGTGGCCGCCATCGGTCTGGCCAACGTGTTCAGCCTGCCCGTGTCCACCACCCACGTGCTGTCCTCAGGCGTGGCAGGCACGATGATCGCCAACAAGACCGGCCTGCAAGGCAACACCGTGCGCAACATCCTGCTGGCCTGGGTGCTGACCCTGCCCGCGTCGATGGCGCTGGCGGCCGGCCTGTTCTGGATCGGCGTGCAGATCGCGGGGTAAAGGCTGGCTAACGGCTGGTTATGGCTGGCTGTGGTTGGCTAATGACTGGCTGATGGCGGCTAACGGCTGGCTGATGGCCGGCTGATGGCTGGCTAATGACCGGCTAATGACCGGCTAATGGCAAGACGGCCGTGCGGGCAATCCGCACGGCCGATGCAACACTCTGGCAACCGCGCCAGGGCTGTTTTTCAGCAAAGCCCGCGTCTACCATGGCGCCATGGCTACCTCGACCCCCACCCTGCATTACATTTTTGATCCGCTTTGCGGCTGGTGCTATGGCGCCGCGCCGCTCGTGGACGCCGCCCGCCGCGTCGCCGGCCTGCAAGTCACGCCCCATGGCGGCGGCATGATGACCGGCGGCAACCGCCAACCCGTCTCTGACGCCTTGCGACGCTACGTCATGCCGCACGATGAACGCATCGCGGGCCTGACAGGCCAGACTTTCGGCAAGGACTACTTCGACGGTTTACTGCTCGACACGGGCGCCGTGTTCGACTCCGAACCGCCCACCACCGCCATCCTGGCTGCGCAAACGCTGGCGGGCCGCGGGCTGGACTTGCTCAAGCGCTTGCAAGTGGCGCACTACGTAGAAGGCAAGCGCATTGCCGACCCGGTGGTGCTGAAGTTGCTGGCTCGCGAAATTGGCCTGGACGGCGATGCGTTCGATGCCGCCTACGCAACGGCCGAAGGCGCGGATACCGCCGCCTACATCGCGGCCAGCCGGAAGCTGCTGGCACAGGTGGGCGGCACGGGCTTTCCCACCATGGCGCTAGAGCAGGACGGCGTGTACACGCTGCTGGAACCGGCCAAGTATCTGGGCCGTCCGGAACTGTGGCAAGCGGATTTGCAGGCGCGCGTGCAAGGCAAGAAGGCGTAAAACAAGGGGCGGCGTTCAGCCCGCTGGGTTCAGTACGCCGCATTCACCTCGCTGCATTCACCCCGCTGCATTCACCCCGCTGCATTCGCCCCGCCGCATTCACCCCCGCCGCATTCACCCCCGCCGCATTCACCCCGCCGCGTTCACCCAGCCAACGCCAGCAACACGCCATATCCCGCCATTCCCAACAACACGGCGACGCCAGTATTGGCGACAAGGCGCGCGGCCACACCCGTGACGACCAAGCCGCCCACATAAGGCGCGATGCGGGCGGCGTCCGCCCCCGCATCCATCAAGTCAGGCACGATCACCGCCGCCGCGATGCCAGCCAGCAGGCTGGGCCCCAGCGCGGCCAGCGCCGAGCCTTCGCGCGACAAATGGCGCAACAGGCGGCTGCGTTCGGACAACATGAAAGGCAGCGCGCGCGTCAGATACGTAATGACGGCCATCGCAATCACCGCGCCCCAAAAACCCAAGCCTTCGGCGTTCATGCTGCCCTCTTCAAACGGTAGGCCAAGCAGCCGACGATGGCGCCGACCAGAATCGCCAGCGTCGTATGGCCCATGGCGGCCGCGGCGGCCGCGCCCGCCACCGCGGCGCTGACGGGCAAGCCCATGCCGCGCTTGGCGCTCTGGCACACCAGCGCCATGAACAACGCGGGCAAGGCGAAACGCATCACTTGCGACAGCATCGGGTAATGGCGTTCCAGCCCGTCGCCCGCGTAGACGCCCACCGCCGTGCCGGCGATCCACGTCAGCCAGGCGCCCAGCCCCAGCGCAATCATCCAGCCCTGGCGCCGCGCAGGCGGCACGGTTTGCAGGCGATTGAAGGCCGTGGCGAAGACCTCATCAGTCAGCAGAAATGCGACCTTCAACCGGTCGCGCAGCGCCGCCGGCAGAAAGCGCGACAGCAGCGGGCCATACAGCAGATGGCGCGCATTCAACAGCGAACACAGCGCCACCACCCATAACCAGGGCGTGCCGGCCTTGATCGAGGCCAGCAGCAGGAATTGGCTGGCCCCGGCGTAGACAAATACGGAAATCAGGATGACTTGCAGCGGGGTCAGCCCCGCCGCCATGCCCGCAATGCCGAACGTCACGGCCACCGGGAAGTAGCCGATCATGACGGGCAGGCAGGATTTCAGGCCATCCAGGCGCGCGCTGGCCGCTGGGGCCTGCGCGGAAGGGGAAGACGTCTCCAAGATGCGTTTCGCTTGTTTGTTGTGGCAAAGCAAGCGCGTAGTTTACTGGCCCCTTATCCCCTCTTCTGCCCCGGGTGTAATCAGCGGTCCGTTCCCTCCAGCGCACGCAGGTGCGCCTTCAGGCGGCGCACTTCCTGGCTCAGGTCCAGGATCAGCGCTACGGCGTCCAGGCTGGCGCCGAAATCATGCTCAAGGCGGCGGGCATGCAGCGCGCGCTGCAAGTCGACGCTGTAGAAGCACCATTCCGCCTGCTGGCCGCTGGCGTTGACGATGCCGACCTCTACCAACTGAGCGACCCATTCCACTTCCGCGCCGCACGCACGCGCCAGGTCGTCCGCGCTGAGCGGCTGTGATTTGCCCACGACGGTGGCGCTGGTGATGACAACTTTCTTCATGATCAAACCCCCATGTGGCGCCGTGGGTTGAAGGGCACGTCTTGCTGGAGCTTGCGGTAGGCCGCCTTGGCCGCCTCGCTATCGGCAGGCGGCAACACCAGGTCCAGCACCAGGTACAAATCGCCCGGCGGATCACCCGGTATGCCGCGCCCGCGCAGACGCAGCTTGCGCCCATTGCCTGAGCCAGCCGGAATCGACACTTCAACGGTACCGCCCGGCGTGGGCGTGTTCACCTTCGCGCCCAGCGCGGCTTCCCAGGGCGCCACCGGCAGCGTCATGTAAAGGTCACGCCCTTCCGCCCGATATTGCGGATGCGGCTTGAAGCGCACTTCCAGGTACAGATCGCCATTTTCTCCGCCGCCGTAACCGGGCATGCCCTGCCCCGACAGCCGGATGTACTGGCCTTCACGCACGCCCGCCGGAATGCGCACGCTGAGCGTGCGCGTCTTCATGTGGGGGCGGCCCTGGTCGTCCATTTCCATGGCCCGCAGGCTGATGTCGCGCGTCGCGCCCTTGAGCGCGTCTTCCAGGTCGACTTCGATGGCGGCGTGATGGTCGTCTCCGCGCGCGCGGAAATCCTGCTGGCGCGCGCCGCCGCGCTGGCCGCGTCCGCCAAACAGTGACGAAAAGAACTCGCTGAACTGCGCTTCGTCGCCGGGCGCTGCGCCGCGGTGGAATTCGAAGCCTTCGTCCCAGCCTGGCGGCGGTTGGAAGCCGCCATCAGGCGACACGCCAGCCGCAAGATTGTCATAGGCCAGGCGCTTTTCTTTGTCGCGCAAGACGTCATAGGCCTCGTTGACGTCGCGCATGCGGACCTCGGCGTCGCTTTCCTTGCTGACGTCCGGATGGTATTTGCGGGCGAGTTTGCGGTATGCGCGCCGGATTTCGTCTTCCGACGCGCCGCGCTCCACCCCAAGAATGCTGTAGTAGTCCTTGAACTCCATTTTCCAGCCCACCTTAACGGTTTCGGCCGCGCGCGGCGGCGCCGCATCCGGCCTTGAATATCAAGAAGATAGGGGTTGCGAACCGATTTTTCAATGTCATTCGCCAGGGCGGCTGGCCGCGTTTGGAAGCATTTGGGCCGTAAGCGTCAGTGACTTGTCGCATCAGTGGCGTAGTATCTGATTTTTACCGGTCGGCCCTACCCTTTGCCCGTCCGCCCGGATCACCCCGCAGGATTCACGATGAAGATGAGCAACATCCCCTTCGGCACCACTGATTGGTCCGAAGTCGAACGCACCGAACACGCTGGCGACACCGGCATGGCGTACTGGCGCACCCGCCAGTTTGGCGACCTGCGCGTGCGCATGGTCGAATACACGGCCGGTTACCTGGCCGACCACTGGTGCAGCAAAGGCCACATCCTGTTCTGTCTGGAAGGCGAGCTGCACACCGAACTGGAAGACGGCCGCCAATTCCTGCTGACCCCGGGCATGAGCTACCAGGTGGCCGATCAGGCCGAACCGCATCGCTCGTCCACCGCCACGGGCGCCAAGCTCTTCATCGTTGACTGACGCGCCGGCGCGACACGGCGAATTGCAATTGCGTTACGCTTTGCAATTCGCATGGCCTCCCGCCACGTGTCGATTCCGTACCGCCATCGCAACCCCCGCCTGACCGGAGACATGATTTGGGCGCCCCGATTACGCTATACGTCGATTCCCAGTTCCTTAGCCCCTACGCCATGTCGGTGTATGTGGCGCTGACCGAAAAGCAGTTGCCTTTCGAAGTGCGCCCCATTGACCTGAGTGCGGGCGAGCAACGCATGCAGCCCTATCAATGCCGCGCGCTGACGGCCCGCGTGCCAGCGCTGACGCATGACGACTTCAACCTGACCGAGTCGAGCGTCATCGAGGAATACCTGGAAGAAGTCTTCCCCGCGCCCAAGCACGCGGCGCTGTATCCCCAAGGCATCCGAGAACGCGCCCGCGCCCGCCAGTTGCAAGCGTGGCTGCGCAGCGACCTGGGCGCGCTGCGCCAGGAACGCCCCACTGAAACCGTGTTCTACAGCCAAGCCGGCCAGCCCCTGTCCGACGCCGCGCACGCCGCGTCGGCCAAGCTGATCCAGGTGGCCAGCTACCTGGTTGGCGTGGGCCAGACGACGCTGTTCGACGACTGGTGTATTGCCGACCTGGACTTGGCGGTGACGCTCAAGCGCCTGGCGCTGGATGATCTGCCCGACCCCTTGCGCGCCTACGCCGATGCCCAATGGCAACGGCCCTCCGTCCAGAAATGGCTGGAGCACAACGCCGCCGCGCGGGACTGACTCCCCCGCAGGCGCCGCGATGCCATGGCCCCAAACAGCTGAAGCCCTCTCCGAAGCCGTGCGTCACGCCCTGTTAAGCAGGGACAGATAGCACGCTTTTTTTGACCGGGATCAACCCATCTTATGTTGCAGCGCAGCATCTGTTGCGGTGTAATGGGGAAGTCAACTCGGCCGGTTCCACTCGGGAATCGGCCCGGCGGCCTTTCGCCGCCGGGAGCAACTTACAGGAGATCGCCATGGCCGGTTCCGGCAACGATCGCGTCCCCACCCCGTCCTTCAACCCCTGGACGGCCGCCTACGAATACGCCGTGGATGCCTGGCAGCGTGGCGTGCTCTACGCCGATGTGCTGCGCCAGCGCGGCAACCAGTACCACGAACACATGGCCAAGCGCGCGCCCAACGTGCTGAGCATGGAGTTTGAGCTGGTGCTGGATGGCCGCGAATTGCCGCGCCCCGTTAACTACGGGCTGTTGCGCATCAAGCCGCCCGCCGACGTGGAAACGGACCCGATCAAACGCCCCTTCCTGGTCGTTGACCCCCGCGCCGGACATGGCCCCGGCATTGGCGGCTTCAAGCCTGAAAGCGAAATCGGCGTGGCCGTGCGTGCCGGCCACCCCTGCTACTTCGCGACCTTTCTGCCCCAGCCCATGCCAGAGCAGACCGTCGAAGACGTGATGATGGCGGAAGCGCACTTCCTGGAAAAGATCATCGCGCTGCACCCGGACGCGGAAGGCAAGCCTGTTGTGGTCGCCAACTGCCAGGCCGGCTGGCAGATCATGATGACGGCGGCGATTCGCCCGGAACTGTTCGGCCCCATCATCGTGGCCGGCGCTCCGCTGTCTTATTGGGCAGGCTGGCGCGGCATGAACCCCATGCGCTATTCCGGCGGTTTGCTCGGTGGCAGCTGGCTGACGGCGATGACCAGCGATCTGGGCAATGGCAAGTTCGACGGCGCCTGGCTGGTGCAGAACTTCGAAAACCTGAATCCGGCCAACACGCTGTGGTCCAAGCAGTACAACCTGTACTCCAAGGTGGACACCGAGGCCGACCGCTACCTGAGCTTTGAAAAATGGTGGGGCGGCCACGTCTTTTTGAACGGCCCTGAAATTCAGTACATCGTCGACAACCTGTTCGTCGGCAACCGCCTGTCCACCGCAGGTCTTGTGACGTCTGACGGCATCCGCATCGACCTGCGCAACATCCAATCGCCCATCGTGGTGTTCTGCTCCAAGGGCGACAACATCACGCCCCCGCCGCAAGCGCTGGGCTGGATTCCCGACCTTTATCAGAACGAAGCCGAAGTGCTGGCGCACGGCCAGACCATCGTCTACGCCGTGCATGAGAGCATCGGCCACCTGGGCATCTTCGTGTCGGGCAGCGTGGCCCGCAAGGAACACCAGGAATTCACGTCGAACATCGACATGATCGACGTGCTGCCGCCCGGCATCTACGAAGCCGAGATCGTCGACAAGACACCCGACACGCCCAACGCCGACCTGGCGTTCGGCAACTACGTGCTGTCGTTCGAACAACGCAAGCTGGACGACGTGCGCGCCATCGTCGACCGCAAGGAAGAAGACGACCGCCGCTTTGCCGCGGTTGCCCGCATTTCGGACATCAACCTGGGCATGTACCGCAGCTTCATGCAGCCGTGGTTGCGCGCCATGGTCACACCGCAATCGGCCGAATGGAGCCAACGCCTGCATCCGCTGCGCCTGCCCTACGAGCTGATCTCGGACCGCAATCCGATGATTGCGCCCATTGCCAAGGTGGCCGAGCAAGTGCGTGAAAATCGCCAGGAAGTATCGTCGGCCAACCCCTTCCTGATGGCGCAGGAAATGTTCTCAAACTGGGTCGAGACCAGCCTGAACATCTGGCAGGAAATGCGCGACTCGGCTGATGAGCGCACGTTCATGAGCGTCTATGGTTCGCCGCTGGTGCAGGACCTGGCCGGCTTGGGCGCGAAGTCTGGCCCGCCGCGCAAGCACCCGGGCGTGTCGCCGGAACATCGCCGCTTCATGGAAGAACGCGCGTCTGAGCTGCGTTCGCTGGTGCAGGAAGGCGGCTTGCGCGTCGCAGCCATTCGCATGCTCTTGTATGTATCCGGCGCGGAAGGCGGCCTGGACGAACGCAGTTTCGCCTTGATCCGCAAGATGCGCGCCGAATCCGACAACGCGATGACCTTGCAGGAATTCAAGGACGTCACGCGCGATCAGGCCTTGATCCTGACCCTGGATTCGGATGCCGCCATCCAGGCCATGCCGCGACTGCTTGAAAATTCGCCCGCTGCCGCCATCCGCGGCACGCTGCGCAACATGAAGCATGTGCTGGAAGCCGCCGAACCGCTGAGCCCCGCTGCACGCGAAAGCCTGGCGGAAATGGAGCGCATCTTCGAAACGGCCGAGCGCCGTGCGCTCAAGCGCGAACAGGGCAATGTGACCAAGCTGCCGGAGCCGTCCGCCCCGATCATGACGCTGGTCGAAGCGGCGGCAAGCGTGCCCGCCAAGAAGGCGGTGCCGCACCCAGAGGCGGCAAAATCCGCCGCGGCCGAACTCGAGGCGAAAGCGCCGGCGAAGCGAGCAGCCAAGGTAGCGACCAAGACGGCTGCTAAGACAGACACTAAGACAGACACTAAGACGGCCCCTAAGACGGCTGCTAAGACGGCGACAAGGACGGCGACCAAGGCAGCAGGCAAGACCGCCGCCAAGCCGGCCACGACGGCGGCTACCAAGGCAGCTACGAAGGCGGCCACGTCGTCGGCCACCAAGACGGCCGCGCCCGCCAAGCGCGCCGCCAAGCCCGCCGCCCGTCAACCCGCCAAGGTGAAATCCGCATGACGCTGCCCACCTCGACGCATTACGACAAGCTCATCGCGCGCGCGCAGACGCTGGAACCGGCCTTCTGCGCCATCGCCCACCCCTGCGACGAGCCGTCGCTGGCGGCAGCGCTGGAAGCACGCGATCTGGGCCTGTTGCACCCGATTCTGGTGGGCCCGGAAAAGAAGATCCGCGACACGGCCGCCCAGTTCAACCTGAACCTGGGCGACGCCCGCATCGTTGACGTGCCGCACAGCCACGCGGCCGCCGAAACGGCCGTGGCGCTGGTGCGCAATGGCGAGGCCAGCTTGCTGATGAAGGGCAGCCTGCACACCGACGAGCTGATGCATGAAGTGGTGGCGCGCACAACGGGCCTGCGCAGCGGCCGGCGCATCAGCCATGCATTCATCATGGAAGTGCCGACCTACGCCGAGCCGCTCTTCATCACCGATGCCGCCATCAACATCTTCCCCGACCTGGAAACCAAGGCCGACATCATCCGCAACGTGATCGACCTGCACCAAGGCCTGGGGCTGGGCGAACCGCGCGTGGCGATTTTGTCGGCGGTGGAACAAGTCACGCCCAACATTCCCAGCACCATCGAAGCCGCCGCGCTGTGCAAGATGGCTGACCGTGGCCAGATCACGGGCGGCTTGCTGGACGGCCCGCTGGCGCTGGACAACGCGATCAGCCCGGACGCCGCGCGCATCAAGGGCATCCGCTCGCCCGTGGCGGGGGTGGCGCAAGTGCTGGTGGTGCCCGATCTGGAAGCCGGCAACATGCTGGCCAAGAACCTGACGTTCCTGGCCAACGCCGAAGCCGCCGGCATCGTGCTGGGCGCGCGCGTGCCCATCATCCTGACCAGCCGGGCCGACAGCCCGCGTTCGCGCCTGGCCTCTTGCGCCGTGGCGGCGATCTACGCGCACCACCTGAGCCAGCAAGCAGCCCGTCCGCTGGCCTGACACGTTGGCCTGACACGTTGGACTGACACGTTGGTCTGATACGTTGGCCTGACACGTTGGTCTGAAACGCTGATCTGAAACGCGGGGTTGATCCCCGCCCCATTGCTACCGGATTCCAGAGCCATGAGCGACACCATTCTCGTCATCAACGCCGGCAGTTCCAGCATCAAGTTCTACCTGTACGACATCGACGACAAGCAAGAACTCGCGCCGCGCCTGGGCGGGCAGCTGGAAGGCATCGGCACGTCACACCCCCGCTTGCGCGTGCGTGCCGCCGACGGCCAGACCCTGGTCGAACGCGACATTGCGCCCGCCCACGCCGCCGACGTGCCCAACGGCCAGGAAGTGGTCGGCACGTGGCTAAGCGGCCATCTGGGCGGCGCGCCGCTGGCGGTGGGCCACCGCGTGGTGCATGGCGGCCCGGATCTGTCTGAACCCGTCCTGATCGACGACGCCATCCTGGCCAAGCTCGACACCTTCACCCCGCTTGCGCCGCTGCATCAGCCAAACAATCTGGCGCCCATTCGCGTCATCCGCGAACGCCGCCCGTGGATTCCGCAGGTGGCGTGCTTCGACACCGCCTTTCACCGCAGCCATTCCGATGTGGCCGACCGCTACGCGCTGCCGGAATCGCTGTATCAGGAAGGCGTGCGCCGCTACGGCTTTCACGGTCTGTCTTACGAGTACATCGCGCAGCGCTTGCGCCAGGCGCTGCCTGACCTGGCGATGGGCAAGATCATTGCCGCGCATCTGGGCTCGGGCGTGTCGGCTTGCGCCATGTTTGAAGGCAAGAGCGTGGACAGCACGATGGGCTTCACCGCACTGGAAGGCCTGCCAATGGGCACGCGCCCCGGCCGGCTGGACCCAGGCGTGGTGCTGTGGATGATGGAACGCGGCATGGACCACGACCAGATCGAGCACCTGCTCTATCACGACTGCGGCATGAAAGGCCTGTCGGGCATCAGCAACGACATGCGCGAACTGCTGGCCAGCGATGCGCCCGCCGCGCAATTGGCGCTGAAGTATTTCGCGTGGCGCGTCGCCGAAGGCATGATCGGCCTGGGCTGCGCCATGAACGGTATCGACGGCATCGTCTTCACCGCCGGCGTGGGTGAAAATTCTGCCGAAATCCGCCAAGCCATCGCCGACCATTGGGGCTGGCTGGGCATCAAGCTGGACCCCGAACGCAACGCTCATCACGGGCCGCGCATCTCTACCGACGACAGCCGCATCGGCGTGTATGTGGTTCGCACGAACGAAGAGCTGATCATCGCGCAGCACACGCTGGCCTTGGTGCGTCAACGATGAACGCGCCCACCCTCAACCCGGCGCTGCCATTGGCCGGCAAACGTGGACTGGTTACCGGCATCGCCAACGCGGATTCCATTGCCTGGGGCTGCGCCAAGGCGTTTCGTGCGATGGGCGCGGAGCTGGCCGTAACCTACCTGAACGACAAGGCGCTGCCGCATGTGGAGCCGCTTGCGCGCCAGGTGGATGCGTCATTGCTGATGCCGCTGAACCTGTTGAACGAGGGCGAACTGGAAGCCGTGTTCGACCGCGTCACCGCCGAATGGGGCCAGCTGGACTTCGTCCTGCACTCCATCGCATTCGCGCCGCGCGCCGACCTGCACGGCCGCGTCACCGACTGTTCGCGCGAGGGCTTTCTGCAAGCGATGGACGTGTCGTGCTGGTCATTCATCCGCATGGCCAAACTTGCCGAACCGCTAATGGCCAAGGGCGGCGCCCTCTTCTGCATGAGCTATTACGGCTCGCAGATGGTGGTGGAACACTACAACATGATGGGCCCGGTCAAAGCCGCGCTGGAATCCGCCACGCGCTATCTGGCCGCCGAACTCGGCCCGCAAGGCATCCGTGTGCATGCGATATCACCGGGGCCGCTGAAGACGCGCGCCGCCTCGGGCATTGCGGAGTTCGACGCCTTGCTGGACCGCGCCCAGTCCAAGGCGCCGGCGCGCAGCCTGGTGTCGATTGATGACGTGGGCGAAGCCACCGCCTGGCTCGCCACGGACGCAGCGCGCTTGATGACGGGGCAGACGCTGTACATCGACGGCGGCTATCACATCATCGATTAGGGGCACGGCAACCTCGGGGCAACGTCGGAGCAACCCCGGGGCAACGTCGAAGCAACCTCGGGGCGACGTCAGGCCAAACTCAGGCCAACGTCTCTGGCGCCGGCTGACGCCAACGTTCAATCGCTTCCACCGCTTGCTCTGGGCTGCCGAAGATTTTGTCGCGGCCGATCTTCTTGACCAGCCCCGAGCGTTCGAGCGCCATGCGGAACTGGCCGTGGCCGCCCGCCACCAGCAGGGTGATGTGGCGGTCGTCGAGCTCGCGCTTGAACTCGTACAAGGCTTCCACCGCGTCGGCATCGGCCTGCGTCATGGCTTCGGCGTCCAGCACGAACCATTGCACATCGCCAGCCTGATCCATGACTTCGCGCGCGCGGCGGCGGAAGGCGTCGGCGTTGAAGAACCACACCGACGATTCAAATAGCCAGATCACGGCGCCCGGCACCGGCTGCGCTTCGGGATTCAGGTGCAGCTTGCCCAGCACGGATTCGCCGGGCAACCGGCCCAGCAGCGCATCACGCGGGTTGCCTGACACGTACATCGCGTACAGCAAGGTCGCGCCGACCGACACGGCCACGCCTTGCAGCACGCCGAATCCCACCACGCCTACCGCTGCCAAGATGCCGAATGCCAGTTCGATGCGGGAAATTCGCGCCAGCCGCATGAAGGCTTTGACATCAAACAAGCTCACCGCAGCCAGCAGCAAAATGGCTGACAGCACTGCTTGCGGCAGCCAGTACAACGGCTCACTCAAAAGACCCACCACGATCGCCAGCGCCATCGCCGCGCTGATGCTGACCAAGGGCGATGACCCGCCCGCCACCAGCCCCACCGCCGTGCGCGAATCGGCGCCCGTCACGACAAAACCCTGGAACAGGCCTGCCGCGACGTTGGCCGCGCCAAACCCCACGAGCTCGCGGTTGGGGTCGACGTGCTCGCCCGTGCGCGCCGCAAAGCTGCGCGCGGTGACGATGCCGCTGGAAAAGCTGACCACCAGTACGCCCGCCGCGCCCAACAGCATGCTGTCCACGCCTTCAAGCCGAACGGGCAGGCTGATGCCGGGCAAGCCGGCAGGCACTTCGCCCACCACCGCAATGCCCAGCTCGGGAAAGTTGAATAGCCACGACAGCAGGCAGCCGCCCAGCACCAGCAAAATCGGCCCCGGCCACGCCGGGCGCCAGCGTTTGAGCCCCACCAATAGAATGCACGACGCCAGCCCCAGGCAAAGCGTTGGAATCTGAATTTCCTGAATGCGGCGCGACAGCTCCAGAAACGGATGCACCAGCCCGCTATTGCGCAAGCCCACGCCCGTCAGGCCACTCAGTTGCGACATCGCCAGCGTGATGGCCACGCCCGCCATGTAGCCGATCAGCACGGGGCGCGACAGCAGGTTGGCCAGCACGCCCAGCCGCAGCACGCGCGCGATCAGGCAGCCCACGCCTACGGTCAGCGCAATGCCCGTGGCCGCAACCAGGCGGTCTTCGGGCGAGGTCAGCGCCATACCCGTCAAGGTGGCGGCGATCAGCGTGCAGGTAGCGGTGTCCGGCCCCACGATCAGCGTGCGCGACGAGCCGAACAAGGCGTAGCCCAGCATGCCCGCAATGGCGGCCCACAGGCCGGCAACGGGCGGCACGCCCATCATTGCGGCGTACGCCAGCCCCACCGGCAAGGCCACGGCCGCCACGCTCAACCCGGCCATGACGTCACGCCGCGCCGAGTCTCGCGTGATGCCACGGAAATTATTCAGGCCGGGAAAGAAACGTAGATTCATGGTGCTGCGAACGACCTGAAGGTTGAGATGACGCAAGGCGCGTGAGGACCGCCAGCCTACACCAAGGGCAGGCGCACCAAACCGTTTTAGATCAAACGACCGCCGCGTGCCATCCCTCAATCCATTCGCATTCCATTCCCGCATTCCATTCCCTTATGGAATAGAGTTTGTTGATTATTTATCTCTTTTGCAGGAAAGGAGGATTGCGTAGAGTCCCTCGCATAAGAAAAGCGGCGACACGCCGCGTCAATGCACACCGACACGGCCCGCCGCCTCGCCCACTCGATGCGGATACAACGGCCGGCACATTTGGAGACTCCATGTCCTACGCCTTCCTGCGGCGCGCCAGCCGCGCGCTCGCTGTCGCCGGGCTTGCCGCGGTTGCCGCCGGCATCGCCCCCGCCGCCTACGCCCAAAGCTACCCCGAGCGCCCCATCAAGCTCGTCGTGCCATGGCCCCCGGGCGGCGCCACTGACTCGCTGGCCCGCCTGCTGGCGCAACGCCTGACGGAACGCCTGGGCCAGACGGTGATCGTGGACAACAAGGCGGGCGCAGGCGGCAATATCGGCACGGCGTCGTTCGTGCGCGAAAAGGCGGACGGCTACACCCTGCTGATGGCTACCAGCTCCACTAACGCTGCGAACCCGCATCTGTATTCGCGCCTGGGGTTCGATGCGTCCAAGGACTTCGCACCCGTCGCTTTCGTGGCCGAGATCCCGAACATTTTGGAAGTGCCCAAGCAGTCACCCTTCAAGTCGGTGGCGGACCTGGTGGCCGCCGCCAAGGCTGAACCGGGAAAGCTGAACTACGGCTCGGGCGGCGTGGGGTCGTCGCAGCACCTGGCGGGCGCGCTGTTCAAGCATCTGACCGGTGCGGACGTGCTGCACATTCCCTACAAGGGCAGCGGCCCCGCCGTGTCGGATCTGCTGGCCGGACAAGTCGACATGATGCTGGACACGGGTTCATTGGCCCAGGTGCAAGCAGGCGCGTTGCGCGCGTTGGCCGTTGCGTCGCACCAGCGTTTGCCGGCGATGCCGGACGTGCCCACGTTCGAGGAAGCCGGGGTGCCGAAGATGATTGCGTCGGCCTGGTACGGCATCGTCGCCCCTACCGGCACGCCGGCCGATGTGGTGCAGCGCCTGAACAAAGAAGTGAACGCCGTCACGGCCACGCCGGAAGTGAAGCAGCGCATGGAGAGCATGGGCGCGCTGGTGCCGGCCGGACAAACGCCGGAGCAGTTCAGCGCGTTTATTCAATCTGAAATTGCGCGGTATGCCGAGATCGTGAAGATCTCGGGCGCGAAGATGGAATAGCTACCGGCATCTGGCGCCCGCATCTGGCGCCGGCATCTGACACCGGCATCTGGCGCCGGCACATCTGGCTGGACGAAAAAAACGCCCCGAAAGGGGCGTTTTTGCATGGCGCGCGGACACGTTGCGAACGTGCCCGCCCCGCCATTTACTTTGCCGCGCGGGCTTCCAGCACGGCCACGGCCGGCAGGGTTTTGCCTTCCAGGAATTCCAGGAATGCGCCGCCGCCCGTCGAGATGTAGCCGACTTGTTCGCCGATGCCGTACTTGGCGATGGCGGCCAGCGTGTCACCGCCGCCCGCAATCGAAAAGCCGTCCGATTCCGCGATGGCGCGCGCCACCACTTCGGTGCCGTTGGCGAACTGGTCGAATTCAAACACGCCCACCGGGCCGTTCCAGACGATGGTGCCAGCCTTCTTCAGGATCTCGGCCAACTGCGCCGCGGTCTGCGGGCCGATGTCCAGAATCATGTCGTCGTCGGCCACATCGGTGGCGGCTTTCACCGTCGCTTCAGCATCCGCGCCGAACGCCTTGGCGCACACCACGTCCACCGGAATCGGCACGGCCGCGCCGCGCTGCTTCATCAGTTCGATCACGGCGCGCGCCTGATCCACCTGGTCGGGTTCGGCCAGCGACTTGCCAATCGGCAGGCCAGCGGCCAGCAGGAAGGTGTTGGCGATGCCACCACCCACCACCAGCTGGTCAACCTTGTCGGCCAGCGATTGCAGGATGGACAGCTTGGTCGACACCTTGGAGCCGCCCACGATGGCGACCAGCGGGCGCTTGGGTTCGTGCAGCGCACGGCCCAGCGCGTCGAGTTCGGCTTCCAGCAAGGGGCCGGCGCAGGCCACGGGCGCAAAGCGCGCGATGCCGTGCGTGGTCGCTTCGGCGCGGTGGGCGGTGCCGAACGCGTCGTTGACATAGACGTCGCACAGCGCGGCCATCTTCTTGGCCAGCGCTTCGTCGTCTTTCTTTTCACCGACGTTCACGCGGCAGTTTTCCAGCAGCACGACCTGGCCGTGATCCACCTGCACGCCATCGACCCAGTCACGCACCAATTGCACGGGCATGCCCAGCAATTCGGACAGGCGCTGGCCAACCTTGGCGAGCGAGTCGGCTTCGGTCAGCACGCCTTCTTTCGGGCGGCCCAAGTGGGACGTGACCATCACGGCGGCGCCGGCATCCAGCGCCAGGCGAATGCCGGGCACCGACGCACGGATGCGGGTGTCTTCGGAAATGCGGCCGGCATCATCGAACGGCACGTTCAAGTCGGCACGAATGAACACGCGCTTGCCGGACAGTGCGCCGGACTTGGCCAGCGCGGACAGGGTATTGACCTTGGACATATTTGAATTCCTACGATGGGCGAACAAAGGGGACGAACCCATTTTCCGCAATGGCGGAAAATAAATCCGTCCCCTCTGGACTGACCGTGTTGCTTACTTGGCCGACATCAGCGCGACGGTGGTGTCGAGCATGCGGTTCGAGAAGCCCCACTCGTTGTCGTACCAGGACGAGACCTTGACCAGACGGCCCGAGACCTTGGTCAGCGACGCGTCAACGGTGCTGGAGGCCGGGTTGTGGTTGTAGTCCACCGAAACCAGGGGCTCGGTGTTGTAGTCCAGAATGCCCTTCAACTCGCCTTCCGACGCCGCCTTCAGGATGCTGTTCACTTCTTCGGCGGTCGTGTCGCGGCTGGCCACGAACGACAGGTCAACCAGCGACACGTTGATGGTCGGGACGCGGATGGCGTAGCCGTCCAGCTTGCCGTTCAGTTCCGGCAGCACCAGGCCCACGGCGGCGGCAGCGCCGGTCTTCGTGGGGATCATGCTCATCGTGGCCGAACGCGCGCGGCGCAGGTCTTCGTGATAGACGTCGGTCAGGACCTGGTCGTTGGTGTAGGCGTGAACGGTCGTCATCAGGCCGTTTTCCAGACCCAGCTTGTCGTTCAGCGGCTTGACCAGCGGGGCCAGGCAGTTGGTGGTGCACGAAGCGTTCGAGATGACGGTATCCGTCGACTTCAGCACGCCGTGGTTCACGCCGAAGACGATGGTGGCGTCCACATCCTTGCCGCCCGGGGCCGAGATGATGACTTTCTTGGCGCCGCCCTTGATGTGCGCGCCGGCCTTTTCCTTCGTCGTGAAGAAGCCCGTGCATTCCAGAACCACGTCGACCTTCAGCTCGCCCCAGGGCAGTTCAGCCGGGTTGCGGTTGGCCAGCACGCGGATCTTGTCGCCGTTGACGACCATGAAGTCGCCGTCGACTTCGACGGTGCCCGGGAACTTGCCGTGGGCGGTGTCGTAACGCGTCAGGTGCGCGTTGGTCTTGGGGTCGCCCAAGTCGTTGATGGCGACGATTTCGATATCGTGCTTCTTGCCACCTTCGTAGTGGGCACGCAGGATGTTGCGGCCGATGCGACCGTAACCGTTGATGGCGACGCGAATAGTCATACTAAGCTCCTTTTTTACAAAACCTGTTTGACGGTCTCGGCCACCTTGTCGGCGGTCAGCCCGAAGAACTTGAACAGTGCGCCGGCCGGAGCGGACTCACCGTAGCGGTCGATGCCGACCACGGCGCCTTCAAGGCCCACGTACTTGTGCCAGAAGGCGGTGACGCCGGCTTCAACAGCCACGCGCGGCAGGCCCTTGGGCAGCACGGATTGTTTCCAGGCGGCATCTTGCTTATCGAACACGTCGGTGCTGGGCATGGAGACCACGCGCACAGCAACGCCTTCCTTGGCCAGCTGCGCCTGCGCGTCCAGCGCGATGGCCACTTCCGAGCCCGTGGCGATGATGACGGCGCGGGCGCCTTCGGCATCGCGCAGCACGTAGCCGCCGCGCGCAATGGCGTCAACGGTTGCGGCGTCGCGCGGCACGAACGGCAGGTTCTGGCGCGACAGCAACAGGGCCGTCGGGCCGCCGTCATGGACGTCCATGCCGATGCTGGTCGGGCGCGTCACGGCAGCATTCCAGGCGACGGCGGTTTCAGCCGTATCGCAAGGACGCCAGAGCGACAGGTTGGGGATCAAACGCAGGCTGGCGGCGTGTTCGATGGATTGGTGGGTCGGGCCGTCTTCGCCCAGGCCGATCGAATCGTGCGTGAACACGTGCACCACGCGCTGCTTCATCAGCGCGGCCATGCGGATGGCGTTGCGCGAGTAGTCGGAGAACGTCAGGAACGTGCCGCCGAAGGGCAGGTAGCCGCCGTGCAGGGCCACGCCGTTCATGATGGCGGCCATGCCGAATTCGCGCACGCCGTAGTTGATGTGGCGGCCGAACTGGATGCCCTTGTCACCGGCGCGAACGGCGGCAACGCCCTTCCAGTCGGTGAAGTTGGAACCGGTCAGGTCAGCGGAACCACCCAGCATTTCGGGCAGCACCGGCGCCAGCGCGCCGATGGCGAATTGCGAGGCCTTGCGGGTAGCGACCGTTTCGGCCTTTTCCAGCGTGGCGTTCAGGAATGCCTTGAACTGTTCGTTGTAGCCTTCGGGCATGTCGCCCTTCATGCGGCGCGTGAATTCAGCGGCTTCGGCGGGGAATTCGGCGGCGTAGGCGTCAAACGCAGATTGCCATTCGGCTTGGGCGGCTGCGCCCTGCTTGCGGCCATCCCAGCCGTCGTACACGGCTTGCGGAATCTGGAAGGGTTCCGACGACCAGCCCAGCGCAGCGCGCGTGGCGGCGATTTCGTCCTTGCCCAGCGGCGCGCCGTGCACGTTGTGCGTGCCGGCCATGTTGGGCGAACCCTTGCCGATCACGGTGCGGCAGATCACCAGCGTGGGCTTTTCCGATTGCGAACGCGCGGCCTTGATGGCGGCGTCCACGGCGGCGACGTCATGGCCGTCTACGCCACGGATCACGTTCCAGCCGTAGCCTTCGAAACGCTTGGCGGTGTCGTCGGCGAACCAGTGTTCGACGTGGCCGTCAATCGAGATGCCGTTGTCGTCATACAGCACGACCAGCTTGGACAGCTTCAGCGTGCCGGCCAGCGAGCACACTTCGTGCGAGATGCCTTCCATCAGGCAGCCGTCGCCCGTGAAGGCGTAGGTGTGGTGGTCGACGATGTTGTGGCCGGGCTTGTTGAATTCAGCAGCCAGCAGCGCTTCAGCCAGCGCCATGCCCACGGCGTTGCCCAGGCCCTGGCCCAGCGGGCCGGTGGTCGTTTCCACGCCCGGGGTGATGCCCACTTCGGGGTGGCCCGGCGTCTTGGAATGCAGCTGGCGGAAGTTCTTCAGTTCTTCGATCGGCAGATCGTAGCCCGTCAGGTGCAGCAGGGCGTAGATCAGCATCGAGCCGTGGCCATTGGACAGCACGAAGCGGTCGCGGTTGGCCCAGGCGGGATCTTTGGGGTTGTGGCGCAGGTTGCCCGTCCACAAGGCTTGGGCGATTTCCGCCATGCCCATGGGTGCACCCGGATGCCCGGAGTTCGCTTGTTGCACGGCATCCATCGCGAGGGCGCGGATGGCATCCGCCAAGGCAAGTTTAGGGGCGGTCGGATTGCTCATTCGGAAGGCTCTTTGAAGCTGACCCGTCTACAGGAAATATAGGGGCCAGTTGAGTGGGTTGCGAAGCAGACGATTTTAGCATCAGGGGATTTCCCTCACGCCATCCCCCTTAAGCTCGATGTAATGAAGGGTATCTCCGGGCGAATATCAGCGTAGTTCCCACAATTGCGGGAAAGTGGTCCGACATTCAGGATGCAGCTCTGTACCGATGTGGCGGAGCCCCCTACCATGAGCCTCATGTTGAACCTGACCATTCCTATCGAAGGCTTCATGGCCTTGCGCAACGCCATCGGCGAAGAGCGCGCGATTGTCGTCGTGCGCGCCGTGGAAGAGGCCCGCATCCAGGGCGAAGCCGAATTGGTTGCGAATATCTACGCGCGCTCCGAGGCGTCGCTGAAGGAGACTCAACGCGCGCTGCAGGAACAAATCGCCCAACTGCCCAACCGCGAAGAACTCAAGCGTTTCGCCACCCACGAAGATCTGGCCGACCTGCGCGCGCAGTTCATGCGCCTGGACAAGAAAATGACCGTGGGGTTTCTGACGCTGCTGGGCCTGAACCTGGCGTCCAGCGCGCCCACCTTCCTGGAATGGGGGGTCAAGATGGTAGGCTACGCGCTCAAATAATCTGATCGCCCGCCCCTTCTTCGCCAGAACCCCATGTCCGCCCCCCGCTTCTTTTGCGACATCCCCCTTTCCGCCGGCACCCGCATCGCCTTGCCCGAAGCGCTGGCGCACCACGCACTGCGCGTGCTGCGGTTAAAAGCCGGTGAAACCGTTGTGCTGTTCAATGGCCAGGGTGGCGAATACCCCGCCGTGCTGGACGTTGAAGGCAAGGCGGGCTTTGCTCAACTGGGTGATTTCACCGCCCGCGAAGCCGAGCTTGGCGGACGCATCACCCTCGTGCAGGGTCTGCCTTCGGGCGACAAGATGGATTGGGTGGTGGAAAAAGCCGTGGAACTGGGCGCCGCGCGCGTCAGCCCCATCGCCGCGCAACGCAGCGTGCTGCAACTGTCTGGCCCCCGGCTGGATAAGCGCGTGGCGCATTGGCAGCGCATTGCGCAATCCGCCGCCGAGCAATGTGGCCGCAATCGGTTGATGGCGGTGGATGCCCCGCAATCGCTGGCCGACTGGCTGGCTCTGCCTGCCGAAGGCCCGCGCCTGTTGTGCCACCCCGAAGCAGCTGACGACCTGGCTGGCGCGCTGCGCGCCACGCCCGGCGTGCAGGCGCTGACCTTGCTCGTGGGGCCTGAAGGGGGCTGGTCTGACAAGGAATTGGAACTCGCCCGTCAGGCGGGTGTGCAGGCCGTGCGATTCGGCCCGCGTGTGCTGCGAACCGAGACGGCCGGGCTGGCGCTGATATCCGCTGTCAGCGCCTTGTTGGGCTGGTAGCGGTTGAGCTGGCGGTTTAGCTGGCGGTTGGACTGGTAGCGGTTGAGCTGGCGGTTGGGCTGGTAGCGGTTGGGCGGGTAGCGATCAGTCGTTTTCGCCGTAAGGCGCGGCCGCAATGCCGGGCTCCGGGTCGGGGTGCTTGCCTGCGTGTTCAATAACAAACGCAAAGATGCGCCCGTTCTCGCGGGCAAAATCGGCTGCGTCCGAACACACCGTTTCAATGCGGGCGGCGTCCTCTTCCAAGACCGGGTCGCCGGAATGCAGCCGGTACAGCCACAGCACGACGCCAATCTTGTGATCCAGCACCGTGTCGCACAGGCAGTCATAGAGCGCATCCAGGTTGCCGCCGAAGTATTCGGGGAAGTCCACCGCCTTGACGATGGCGCGCAGCACCGCAGAACGGCTCCTGGCAGGATCGCAGTTGGCAACGAACAAGGACAGGCCCAGTTCGTGGGAGGCATCCACCACGGCCTTCTTGTCCAGCCCTTCATGAGGAAGCGCTCCGCCGCGCAGAAGCTGCTTCTGCAACGTAGATTGGCCATTGCGCGTCATGCCTGAGCCTCCTTGAAAAAGGCGATCACTTCGTCGTTACGCTGCATCGTATCGGCATAACCCAGATCGATCAATCGCTTGGTGTAGCTGGATTCGAACAAGAGATAGGACATCAGGGCCCCGCCTCCTGGACGGCGTGGATCGGACGATACACCGAGTACGCGAAAAAGAGCACGGGCTTGTGCAGGCATGTCGTTCAAGTGTTCCAGCGCCATCGTGTCCAGCGACTGGCTGGGCGTGATCGTCAGCACCTGAATGCGCCGCACATTCACGGTCGCGCCGTCCGGCGTGGCGTGGTCCATCAGGTAATTGATGCGCTCCAAGCGCTCAACGTCGACCGACAAGCCATCCAGGAAAATGCTAGACAGCGCATGGCCGCCCACTTGGGCCAAAGAGGGATACGGCGGCGAATCCGCCCGGTGCTCGGGGTGGGTGTCGTCGCGGAACCCTGTGCCAATCACCATCACCCGATGCGCCCCCAGATGGATGGCCGGGCTGATCGGGGCCAGTTGCCGCATGGAGCCGTCGCCGCACCACTCGCCCTTGCCATGCACCTGGACCTGGCGGGCGGGGAACACAAACGGAATCGACGACGACGCCATCAGATGATCCATGCTGATCGGCGTGGGGATGGCCAGGCGCAGATATCGGTGCCAGGGCTCGATGGGCGTGTGCGCCTGGTAGAACGTCAGATGCTCGCCGCTGGTGTAGCCCGACGCGGTAATCGCCAGCGCCGACAGCGAACCGCGTTCAAGATTGGACCGCAAGTTGCCAAAGTCCAGCACCCGCCCCAGCAGGGCTTCCATGGGGCTGTTGTCCAGCAGCGATTGCGGCCGCTTGCGCGTCAACCCCGAATACATCCAGCCCAGCGCCAGCAGGCCCAGCCAGCGCACGCCCGTGCGGATCAGGCCCGGCGCGTCGGCGCGGTAAATCATGTCGGTGTTCAGCGACGACCACAGCCGGCGGATGCGGCGCACGCCCAGGTGCGGGCGGTCGGCGCGGCACGCCAGCGCGGCGGCGTTGATCGCGCCGGCCGAGGTGCCGCAAATGATGTCGAAGGGATTCTGGAAGCGCGAGTGCCAGTCGGGGTCCAGCAGCTCCATGATGGCGCTGAGCACGCCGACCTGATAGGCGGCTCGCGCGCCGCCGCCCGTCAGGACCAGACCGGTCGGCGTGCGTGGGCACGCCGGGCCGGCGGGACTGACTTCAACGTGGCGTGTTGACATCGACCACAGTCATCGCGGTCATGTTGACGATGCGGCGCACGGTCGAGCTGGAGGTCAAAATATGCACCGGCGCATTGCAGCCCAGCAGGAACGGGCCCACCGCCACGTTGCCGCCGGCTGCCGTCTTGAGCAGGTTGTAGGCGATGTTGCCGGAGTCCACGTTCGGGCACACCAGCAGATTCGCTTCGCCCTTCAACGTGGACGACGGCAGGATGCGCATGCGCAGCGCTTCGTCCAGCGCGCAGTCGCCGTGCATTTCGCCGTCGATTTCCAGGTCGGGCGCTTGCTCGCGCACGATTTCCAGCGCACGGCGCATCTTGGCGCCAGACGCCGAACTGCCCGAACCGAAGTTCGACCGCGACAGCAGCGCCACCTTCGGCGCCAGGTACATCCGGCGCATTTCGTTGGCGGCCGCGATCGTGAATTCCGCGATCTGTTCAGCCGACGGTTCGTCGTTCACGTGCGTGTCCACCAGCACCACCGTGCGCTCGTTGAGCAGCAGGATGTTCATGGCGGCATACACGTTGTGGCCGGGGCGGCGGCCAATCACTTCATCTACAAAACGCAGGTGATCGTGATACGCGCCCACCGAGCCGCAAACCATGCCGTCGGCGTCGCCCAAGTGAACCATCATCGCGCCAATCAAGGTCATGCGGCGGCGCATTTCCACGCGCGCCATTTCCTTGGTGATGCCGCGGCGGCACATGCGTTCCCAATACGTCGTCCAGTATTGATGGAAACGTTCGTCGTATTCCGGGTTGGTGACTTCAACGTCTTCGCCCAGACGCAAGCGCAGGCCCAGCTTTTCGATGCGGGTCAGCAGCACCGACGGACGGCCCACCAGGATGGGACGCGCCAGGCCTTCGTCCACCACCACTTGCACGGCGCGCAGCACGCGTTCGTCTTCGCCTTCCGCAAACACGATACGGGCCGGGCCACCCTCGCGCACGATGCGCTTGGCCGCCGAGAACAGCGGCTTCATGAACGCGCCCGAGTGGTACACGAACTGCTGCAACTGTGCTTCGTAGGCTTCCAAATCAGCCAGCGGGCGCGTGGCGACACCACCGTCCATGGCGGCCTTGGCCACTGCCGGGGCGATGCGCACGATCAGGCGCGGGTCGAACGGCTTGGGGATCAGGTATTCGGCGCCGAATGAAATATCGAACGTGCCATACGCCGCGGCGACGACTTCGTTCTGCTCTTCCTGCGCGAGCTGGGCAATGGCGTACACCGCCGCCTTTTCCATTTCACGCGTGATGGTCGTGGCGCCCACATCCAGCGCACCACGGAAAATGTACGGGAAACACAGCACGTTGTTGACCTGGTTCGGGTAGTCCGAACGGCCCGTGGCCATGACCACATCGTCACGTACCGAGTGCGCCAGTTCCGGCAGGATTTCCGGGGTCGGGTTGGCCAGCGCCAGAATCAGCGGGCGCGTGCCCATGGCAGCAACCATTTCAGGTTTCAGCACGCCGCCTGCCGACAGGCCCAGGAACACGTCGGCGTCCTGGATCACTTCGGCCAGCTTGCGGGCGTCGGTTTTCTGCGCAAAGCGCGCCTTGTCCGGGTCCATCAACACGGTGCGGCCTTCATAGACCACGCCTTCAATGTCCGTCACCCAGATGTTTTCCAGCGGCAGACCCAGGTCCACCATCAGATCCAGGCAAGCCAAGGCAGCGGCGCCCGCGCCCGAGGTCACAACCTTGACCTTCTTGATGTCTTTACCCACGACCTTCAAGCCGTTGATGAACGCGGCCGAAACACAGATCGCGGTGCCATGCTGGTCGTCATGGAAAACCGGGATCTTCATGCGTTCACGGAGCTTGCGCTCAACGGTGAAGCATTCGGGTGCCTTGATGTCTTCCAGGTTAATGCCGCCGAACGTGGCTTCCAGGCCGGCGATGATTTCGACCAGCTTGTCCGGATCGGTTTCGTTGATTTCGATGTCAAAAACATCCAGGCCGGCGAACTTCTTGAACAGCACCGCCTTGCCTTCCATCACCGGTTTGGATGCCAGCGCGCCGATATTGCCCAGGCCCAGCACGGCC